>Ga0157364_1000039_pt1 | contig 45248 bp, 30 predicted proteins | sample AttsexASBM2_FD_111476 | JGI IMG/M metagenome (GOLD analysis project Ga0157364, IMG submission 111476) | Fungus gardens microbial communities from leaf cutter ant in Ribeirão Preto, State of São Paulo, Brazil - Atta sexdens ASBM2 | ecosystem: Host-associated > Fungi > Mycelium > Unclassified ...
ACTTGATCTCCAGTGTTCAATGGCAACACACCAAATTAGTACTTACTTCCATCTTAGACTTCATCCACTTATCTGAAATTGTAACCACACAGCAGACAGACAGTGTAACATATAAGCTGAAGCTAAGGTTGTTCTAACAAGTCCATATCATTGAGCTTATTGTATGAAGTTCCTATACTCTATGTATTCCCAAGCTAACTTCATGGGTTTTCACCTTCTAGTATGAACTGTACCTAATATCTAAGTGGTTAGAGACAGATAGATTGCTCTTTTTTTGAGACAAGGTCTATATTTCTAATAAACTAGACTTATAGTATTGTATTATCTTTCTTTATCACAATTCAAAGGTTACTAGGTATGTATAATGTTGGAAAATCCTGAAACTGGTATCATAGAGCTACTGGTGGTTCTAGATATCCAAATATAAATATATTGGCCAATATGTTAGTACTTATGACCTTTGTTTATAAACTAAGCTAATCTATCACTTACTTTTGAGAGAACTATAATCTGCTTTTTGTACCAAATGCAAGATAGAAAACCATCAATATCCACTTCATTGTGAAACTCTCTGAGTTTGTGGGATTTGATGTAGTAATGATAGTGGTAGATTCTGTCTCTAAGAGAGCTTTATCTCTACTCATACTATAGTTATTATAAAGAGTGCTACAAGGCTTTTCTTACACCATGTTTGGAAACTTTATGTCCTCTCCACTCATATTGTTTTAGATAGAGAACCATATATAGTGCTCTTCACAAAGAAACTTTACTATTTGCTTAGAGTTGAGATTGCTTCATTTACTATCTAACATTCCCAATTTAAATGGACAAATAGAGTGAGTGAATCAAGAGCTTGAATAATACCTCTGAATCTTTATTAACAAGTAACAGAGTGATTGGCATGATCTTCTCCTATTGGTAGAGTTTCAGCACAACAGTTATATACACTTCTCCATATAGTAACCACAATTCTTTCTCAATATAAAATAACTACTGTGAATAAGATTAAAACCTTACCAAAGAGAGCCAAAGCTAGAGATTATCTCAAAGTTTACTGATTGAATGAAGTCTGCACTGGAAGAAGTCAAGTCTGCCATTTATAAGTTTCAGAAGAATATAGCCAAGTACTATAATTGACAATGTATCACCACTCTAGTATTCTGGTCTGGTGATAAGGTATTCCTAGACTCTTTGGACATCTATATAACATGTTTCTTACCCAAGTTGTCTCATTACTGTTATGATATGCTTGGACTCTGACATTTTCTTTTATTTTTCTTTTGGATGATAAGAGGCATGTGATGTCATAAGTCTGGAATATAGTAGAAGGAACTGGAACAATGATGTCAAAGACATGGTTGTAGTATATTTGTCTTGTGGTAATAGTATAGTGGACTTATGGATAATACATATACTTTAGGGTAGGGTTATTTATTACTAGCACAAACCATGTATTTATTATATAAATAGTATAGGAATGCATTGGAAAATTTTTGTTGAGTTCTCTTGTAATATCCATGAGACTCTTTGTTTATAAGATTACTTAATGATCTATTGACTGTTTTGGTTTAGTGGTTGCCACAACAATCACTACCTCAGATCCTATAAGCAAGTGAAATCTATGTTGTACTGCCTCAAGCTTCCACCTTTACTGTAAAGACTATATCTCATATTTCTAGTGATCAAACTTATTGCCACTTTTAACAATCCAATCTCTAGAAGATATTCCAGTCTCTTTCAACCCAGTCATCATCAACAGAAAAGAAGAGTGAGAGATGGAAAAGATCTCAGACAGTTTCTAGCATTACAAGAGATACTAGTATCTGATCAAATAGAAGAGTTTTGGCCTGGAAGCAAACTTCTGGAAGAATACTGTAAATATATTCATCTTTAATTAGATGGCTGAAATTTACCATCTCAACTTCTCAGCCCCATAGTTTATTCATTGAGCAGACTTCTAAAACATTAATTGTTTAACCAGTAATTCTTACTTTGAGTTGCATTAATCTAGAAGAGGGAGTAGATATAAAGGGACTTAATATTATACCAAAAGCTTAAGTCTCAAATACCATCAAAGCTTGTGGCCTTTTTTCTCTCATGCTTATAAACTATAATTACCACCACTAACTCTGTGGGGTTAGTCAAGTCAATATTCCTGCCTCTTCACTGAAACTTTTTTAAGTACTGTTTCCAAAACAATTATAATTTCTCTCTTCAACCATTATCAAATAAGCTTTTGCAAACTGGTTGATGTTCAATATCATTCTATCTAGGTTTCTAGCCATCTGGTATAAGTATTTTAAGATTAGATCAACAGTATTCTGCTTGATGTCCTGGTTGATTAGTATAGACTACTTAGAGTATTTAGAGCAGCTGTTGCCTCTAGAGAACTCTATTCTGTTCTTTTAGAATTCTCTAGAGATGATTCATGTATTGTGTAGATTAGAGCAATAAAACTTAGGATTCCCTAGAGATTGTAAACTCTACTAAATCTTGCAAATCACTCTAACAGTCAGTGTCTATATCCAGCTTCAAGCTGGGTAAATATTTGATTAGAAAAATCTATGGTGAAAGAAAGTAACTCCACTATGGAAGATAAGTTACTTGTGGGGTTTTGAAAGTGAGAGTAAGTCTGCTAGGAAGATGTCAATACTTAGGGTTGTATTCTGATATATAACATTCATTAAATTTCTTGTTAGTCTCTCTTTAAATACCAAGTTCTTTATACTTAATATCACTCTGCTTTTTTTCTTTTATTCTTTTAAACTTCTACTTCGTTTTTTCTCTTATCTGCTTGTTCCTTCATCTCTTCCTGTGCTTTTCTCAATACTACTTCTGCTTTTTTCTGCACTTTCCTCATTGTTTCTACAAATAACATTGTTTTTTCTACCTTTTTCTTCCTTCTAATGTCTACTCTCATTTGCAATTTTCTCTTCTAATTTGTTATAAATTATAAAACCTTAGTTTCTGTATAGACTTTGCTGTTAACTATGAATTCTGCTATCTGTCTGTAATCCACAAAGAACCTCAAGTACTATTCCAAATTTTGGTTCATTTGTTCTGTCTGCCTATCTGTTTGAGAATGAAACATCATTGATGACTTGGTTTCTATCTCTAACATGTTGTTCAACTCTCTCACTAACTCTGCTACAAACTGTAGTTTTCTACCCAATATTATATTTTCTAGCAGTTTATGTGACTTCTATATATTATTTCTAAAACTATCTTACCAATCCTTCTACTTGTATTCCCTCTATAATTGTTACAAGATACACCATCTTCAACAACTGATCACATATTACCAAGATTATGTCTTTTCTTGCTACTGATGGTAACTTCATAGTAAAGTCAACTGTTAGATACATCTATGGTTTCTTAAATACCTTATTTACTATTAGTTTTCCTACCAATACTTCTGTACAGTTCTTGTAAAGAGACTTGCCACTTCACCAAAATTTGAGTTACCATTACTACCAATATCTATTATCAATTTTATGGGCCTCTCTTCCCTTAAGTTTCAAGTCCTAACCCTACTGCAAACTAAATAGATTTCTGCTTGCATTCTTATAATTGTAACAACCTACTTCTTTCTGTTATTGTCTAATGAACTTCTACTACTCTGCAACTTTTGAGATATTTCTATCAAGATTTCTGACTATCTAGCTTTATCATTCTGTAGTTAGGTTATTAAGTGTTCTACCTAATGTTCTGCCTGATTGGAATGGACTTCTTGAGTATTTAGAGTAGTTGCTGTCTTTAGAGAGTTTCATCCTATTCTCTTAGAATTCTCTAGAGATTGTAAACTCTATATAACCTTATAGAATTTGTTTAGTTACTCTAATAGTTCTTCATCATCTGGCATAAATTACCTCTATCTATATTCATCTTTATATCTTTTATTACATCTAGCTACTAATAGTCTCTTGTTACCAACTCTATTATCTTTCATCTTCCTTCATATCTAGCTACTAACACATTATAATGTAACCAAATAACCTCTAATCTTAAGGCTTTATCTCTTAAGATATATCTTGCTCTTTTACTACTTTTTTTTTCTAGTTTTATTTTTATTTTATTTTAATCTATTTTTCTTAATTTGATTTTCTTTTTCTTTTCTTTTCTTGGAGTTTGGACAATGAAGATCATATAACTATAGTTTGTAACACAATCATATAAAATAATATTACTAGTTATATGACTTATTGTATGTGATTATAGTTATATGCTGTAGAAAGTTATAAAAGATACTAGAATAATAATGTCAAGGTGTATGACATGGCAGTCTTATGTGTTATGACTTAAAGTCCTTAGAGTAGGACAATAAGACAAAATCCTTATATTAGGGTTTAATACAAGGGAACTCAATAGAGAGCTCTGTACAAGACTGTTTACCTTATATACTACTGGCTTATAGTCTGTGCTCTACTACTTTAGCCTACCCTAAATGACCATGTGTTTGTCTTAAGGTCAACATATAATAAACATACTGTATGACATCATTATACTAGAACTTTCTATCTTCTTCCATCATGACCATATGGCTGTGACTGTTTCATGTGATATGTGTTACACATCATGTGACTTTTTGTGATATTTGTGACCATGACATCACTTTAAACCCTAATCCTAAATAAAATAAAAATAAAAATAAAAATAAAATAAAAATAAAATAGAGTCCAACATTCATAATTCTAACATCATAGAGTGTAGATGTCAGACTTATGATTAGTGCATAGACATTAGAGTAGAACAATGTATAGCAGTATATATAGAGTAGTAATACATTAGAGACTTCTTATTAAGTTCTCTTGTAATCTCTATAAAACTCTTTACAACTAAGTATATTCTCAACTATTATTGATTGCTGGTTACCACAACACTACCTCTATCAAGTCCCCAATCTATTTCTTCTTTATTAATTTTTGGTTTTATTTTCTGTCTAACTTTCTAGTCTAGTTTCCTACTCAATTTATCTGCTATTTTTATCTTCATTTCTAATATATGTAATAAAGTAAAATCAAATCTAGACAAGTATAATACCCATTTAGCTTACCTTTGATTCAACTTCTGCACTTTCATAAAGTATTCTAGATTCTTATGGTCTATCTAGACTGTTAGTAATAGTTAGTGAGTTCTAAGAACTTTTAAACATTCTTCTGGCCATTCAAGTACCATCTTTATCTTCTCTTCTTTCATCTTGATTTCTTCTAGTTCTATCACTACTCACAAAAATTTTATCTCTCTAACTTTCCACTTGTATTTTTCCTGTTTTATATAAAGATTATTCTTCTCTATTCTTCTTAATATTTCCTCTACCAACTCATCATGCTCTTCTTCACTCTACATCTCCACTATTACATTATCAATGAAGCTTGCCACCTTCTCATTAACCAAGTTTCTTAAAAGCTTATTCATCATTGTTTAAAACATTGCTAGTGATTTTGTAAGTTCAAAGAATATCACTATTAGCTCAAACAACATCTCTGACATAGTGAAAGCTGCTTTCCACTCATCTCTCTTCTTTATCCATACATGACTCAAAGTTTGGATTATGACATACTAAAGTATTTACTAAGTAAGATTTATAATAGGAGTATAGTTTACTCTAATATAGATAACACTCAACTCATATCTAAGTTGTATCTTTCTTCACTGTCAGATATAGTTCATATCTTGTTATTTGAGATCCAATAAGGGTCTCTTGGAAGTCTAAATAGTTAGCTAAGTATTATCTAAGAATACAAAAGCAAAAGTTAGGACAATCTTTGGCTTCAGCTTATGTGCTGTGCTTTTATGAGTTGCATAGGTCATATATTTCAAAAGATTACTTAGGAGATTAGAAAGATAAAGCTATTAGAAGGTAGTAAGATACACCATTGCCAACACTGGAAAATAGTGTTAGCTTTGATCAATTTTCAGAATAAGGCTATTACAGTATAAACTACTAATTTATATACTAAGTATATTATCTAGAGTAGTTATCTAGAATAGAAGCTGCTAAGCAAGTTACTCTGGTTTCTAATAATCCTTAGATATCAGAGATGGAAATCCATAAAGTTGGCAAAAATCTAGCAAGGATGTTCAAGATAGAATGAAAATGATTGATTTACATTAGAAGAGATCAGGGAGTATGAATGAGGGAGAGATGTTGATTACAGATTGGGAATATATGTGGCCAGAATAGGATGTGATATTCACAAAGATTGCAATTTATCTCTATTCTGAGTTGTGTCTTTTTCTTTCAAGATAATACTCAAATATTATAGGTATTTCACTCTTTGTGGTAAATTTTATACTATTATTCAAGCCAAAACACTATTGGTATCTTGTCTCTTATAGTAGACTTACTAACATTAAAACTTTGTATATTTGGCCTTATTTGTATTAAAATCTGTTGGTATTTTCCCTTTTATGATAAATATATTTTTATCAAAACTCTGTGGATATTTTTTTATTTGTATCAAACTCTACAAATATCTGGACTTGTTTGCACTGTTTTCTATAATAGAGTTATCTTTCCTCAAACTCCATGAGTTTTTCATAATAGAGTTTACTTCTATCTAACTTGAATCTCTATTAGTGTTTTACTGCTAAAACATCTGCTTAGCATAGCTACTAATATCACTTAGGGCTTTCTTTGAGCATTTTTTTAATTTTATTTCATATATTTAAGACTAGTAGTTATTCTATAATAACTAATCTGATAATCAACTTAAGTTGACATCAAACTCCAATGTCAATAGTATACTTATGTTAGAAGCGATTCACACTCACCAAAGATATCTATAGATATAGTATGGAAGACAGAAATGAAGTTAGACTTAGTAACTACAGATTAGATAGGGGCTAAAAGTGGTATTATATAGATAATGGTCTTAGCTTCAACAAATAACATTATAACTAGCCTATGTATTATATGACTATATTTTTGGAGGATAGGAGCTTTGAAAGAGATTAGAGATGAGTGTAGCACAAGTCCAAGTTAATTATCAAACTAAGGAATAGTGTCAGAGAGTATTGGCAATATTGTAAGTCCAAATTTACTCTACAAAGGCTTAGTTACACTCTTAGACTGGTTATTATCTAGACTAGCTTCTGATAGACTAATAACTATCTCTATCTTATCCTGATTCTTGTTGTCTAGTCTGCTATAGTAGTATTATAATTATTTAGTTAATTATAGTTGTAGATATTGATTAGTCAAGTGCACAGACCATGTGATTGGACCATTCTACTATAGTATATATAGTAGTGGTGTAATGGTAGAATACCTTACTCAAATATCAACTAGAGTTCCTGGGCACTTATAACTTCTCAATATAAGACTAATTCCTTTACAAATGGTATATAGTAGCTAACATTCTTAAATATAGAAGTGTAGGTCTAATAATACTCTACTGCTGCACATACTCTAGATTGTTGGGCACTACAGAGATTGGCATTTGGAACTCTATGGGATTTGATGAAGAATACAGAGTTTGGTCCTCAAATTGATTAGAATAGAGTGTAATCTGTACTAGAAGAGGCTGGGAAGAGTGTAGATGTCAGATAGTATGTAACAACTTACTTTTATTCTTATAACTCTTATTTCCACCTTCCAAGATCTTCCTTTGAAATTGTGACCATATAACTAGTAGGAGGTGCAACATATAAGTTAAAGCTAAGATCATTCTGAAAAGTCTGAAACTTTATGATCTTTGATAAGTTTCCATACTTGTTAAACTTTGCCAATCTCTTTGGACTTTTGCCTCCTTCAAGTGTGGACTGTGTTTAACATAATACCTATATTCTCTGCAATGTCCAATATCAAAGGTAGTAGATAATTGTTTTTTACTATCCATTTATTTCAATATTTATAGTTCTGAACCATTTACTTCTTATTCTTTTTTTCTACAAAAACACCAGTGTTATTTATAAAAACTTTGAAGTTCTGATGTACTCTTTAAATAGTTGTTTCTGTATAAACTCTCTTACTTCTTATCTCTAGACAAGATATAGATTTTCCTCTTCCTAAGTGTAAATTTCTCCTTCAAGTCTATTGTATAATCCTATATTTTCCTAGTGAGCATCTACTCACTTGTCTTTTTTCTGAGTATCTTAATCTACTTGTGGAACTGTTTCAGTACTGATTTTTCATCTCTTTGCTTCTTCTTCTTCATTCCAAATTTTCCATTCTTCTGTCACCTTCTTTACTTCTATACTCTTTCTTTTATTTTTTGTTCTTTCTTTCTTCTTTTCTTTCTTTCTTTCTTTGGCTTCTCTCTCTTCTTTTCTTACTTCTTCTTTCCTTCTTCCTTTTGTTTTTGCCACTCTGATTTGACCTCTACTACTTTCTACATTCTTTTGGACATCTTGTTATTTTTACTTCTTCTGTTTTCCAATTGATTTCAGGATTGTAGTGGGCAAACTATGACATACCTAAGATCATACTCTACTTATTTTCTTCTATCACATTTATCTCTGTTTTTTTCCTATGTCCTTTATAATAAATATTCATCTCTACTATAAGTACTATTCACATTTCTTACATATATTAGTCTTACATATATTAGTCTTTCTATTTTCTTTAACTTAAACCCATGCTTTCTTGTAAATTAAATCTTCACTGTTACTTCTCTCAAGTACTCCTTAGGTTCCTCTAGGTTTGATGAATTCATATATTTCTTAGCTAGCTAGAATATGAAACTTGTTACTATAGGGATTTAGTTGTGGCTCTGATTTCCTTCCTCTTTCAAATTTTTGTCATTATTCCCAAAACTAATTCTTCTGTCTTCTTCAATGACTTTTCTACTATGGCAATGGTGTGCCAAATATTCAAAGCTCTTACAATTATAACAGTTTCTTCCTCTATTTACCTTTATGGTATAAGAATCCTGTCTTAGTTCAACTCTCATTCTTTCCTGTTCTTGGACTGGGTTCTAAACCATGACTATATTTGTTCTCTCAACTCTTTCCATAGGAGTGGGACTCATGGTGTATGGTACCCATTGTTTCTTTTGTTGTTGTTTTCTTTTCTCTTTTCTCTTAATCTCTTTACTTCTCTCCTGCTCTCTTTCCAATGCCTATTCAAACTTGTCTCCCTCTCATACTACTGATTAATACTTCTTGGAAGTTACTCAGCTTCCATCAACTTTCTTTTAATGGGCCTGTTCATTTCTCTTTTAAATTCTTCTATTAACACACTTTCTTCATATTTACTCTCCCTTACCACTCTCTTAAATTTCTGCACAAACTCTTTCATTATATTTCCTTGTTCTATTTCTTTCAATTCAGCCACTTTTGCCAATTTGTTGTCTCTTCTACCAAACTCTCTCTTTAACTCTACTAAAAAAATTTCTTACTAATACAAACTGTATCTCTCCTACTTTTATTTTTTCCAACAATTTTTTCTTCTATATGTTTGCTAATCCTCTCTATATATATGTTAGTATCTATTGTATCTGTTCTTCCACCTTCTCATCTCTTATCCTCATTCTTATATATAATTTTCACACTGTAGCAAAATCTATTATTTGTTCTGTTTTCTTAATAAATAGAGATGGTTATGCCATCTTTACTTATTCCTTCTATAGCTTTGACATTGGAACAACTTTTTCTTCTCCTCTCTCTACCAATACTATTATCTAAGCTTATATAGCTGCCATCTGTTTGACCTATTACACAAGAAAAAGTTACAACTACTTTATAGTTTGGTCATGTTGATTCATATATAAAGTGGATGGTAAAAGTGATGTTAGTTATAATAATAATAAAGATGGTGGTGGTATTAGGGATGAGGATGTAAAAAAGAGTAAAGGAGAAAAATGTCAGGCATGGTTCACACTAGAAGGTGAAAGCCCACAGAGTTAGCTTGGTAATCCATAGAGTGTAGAAACTCCATGTGATGAGCTTGGTAATGTGGACTTGTCAGAATAACCTTGGCTTCAGCTTATGTGTTGCACTGTCTGTCTGCCACATTGTCATAACTTCAAATGAGTGCTGATTTGGTGTGTCACTGTTGAACACTGGAGATTAAGTTCAATAAAAGTTATCTTTGTCAATTATTAGACTAGTGAATTACAGTATAACTTACTAGTCTTATATACAAGTCAGATAGTTAGAAGATGCTCAGAGATTTCAGTGTACAGCCCTAAGTAGAGGTTTCAGTAGTGAAACACTGACAGAGGTCAGATAGAAGAACTCTGCCATGAAAGACTAGATATCTAAGTTGTTGCATTAACATCATGGGAACATATTGCAAGAGAGATGGGCATTATAGAAAACAGGCTTATATTGGAGATGTTATAATGACAACACTGCCATGAGAATATATCTTTGGAATAGGTGAACTTGACATATAATAGTATTTCTCTTTTAGGATTGAGCCTTTGAAGCCCTATTAAGTTTACCTGAAGAACTTGTGATAGCACCTAAGTTAATAATACATAAAAAGAAGGAAAGAATTTTGTCTTTCTCTATACTATCATATCTTTCTCTTCTCCATCAAATCTCTCAGAAGCTAACATTGAAATGTTGGAACAGCAGTGCTTAGAAATGCAGTGATGATATGAGGAGGAGCAAAAGCTCTAGGCCTGCTTAGAAGAGATGGCAGAAGCTCATTGTCTTGAGTGAGCTGCACAGAAGACAAGAAAAGCCACTGAGGCCAAAGCATAGGAAGAGGTTGAAAAGTAGAAGCATGTGGAGAAGAAAGAGAAGAGAAAGAAGCTGGAATATTTGAAGAAACTCTGCAATGAAATTCTGTCTGAGGAAGCTACACTCAAGGAAGATACTGAAATACTCCAGATTGTCAGGACAAAATATAAGAAGGTTGTCAACATCTCTTCAGAGGAGAAGGCTAGCTTATAGCCTTCTGAGAAAGCAAAAGAAAAGCAACCAAAGAAGTATTGCAAGAATACTATAGTGAAGATAGGAGGTGATAACCTCTGTAAGAGGTGTGTACATACTTGGCAAGACTATTTGGTATACAACAGCAGGTAAGTAATGATATTTTTTGTTCCTTCTTATCTACTAATCATCTTCTATTTGTAGTCATTTTCTCACATGTGCTAGGTACATTAATATCAAGTAGTGGTGCATCCCTTATTTCAATACTACTTTCCAAACAGTAGTTCTTATCTACAGTAGGGTGCTGAAAAGGCACTCTAAGAGCTCATTGAAGAGTACTGGGGCATTGGGAAGTCCCTTCAGGATTTTGTAGAGGGCCAAAAGAGAAATAGAGCCTGATTAGCAAGAATTGAAGCTGTAGTCAATGTGAGATAAAGTCTGAAAGAGAATTCACAGAATAGCAATGAGGAAGACAAAAAAAAGACAATAGTGGGGATGGAGAGGGAGAGGGGTCTAATATAAGGCTAAAGAAGGTTGAGAGAGAGATGTTGGGAAGGATCTTGTTATTGGCCTCCTGTTAGAATTTTGGTTTTGTTTTTTTGATTTATTACTAAATACTATGAATGGAAAATTTTTATTATTTGTTTGTAAATGTGTGAGTAAGAAAAAATATGAGATGGTTAGAGAATAGAAATCAAGCTAAAGTTTGAAATTAAAAAAAAAATCCCATGAAAAGTATATAAAAGTTAGAGTTAAGTAAAAATAAACAGAATATACTAAGATAATAATAATCACTGTTGGAAGTGTGTAGAGGCTGGAGATATTATGCAGCAGTGATTAGGACAATGGAAGTGGACTGGACTTGGTGGGATATTTAATATGAAAATCAGATACTAAGTCAACAGCATAAGTAAGCTTAGATATAGAAATCTACTCAGATTTGTCTTCAGTGTCTTCATACCCTAATTAAATCATCTTGTACAGGAGCTTGTATGCCCATTGGTAATTGATTTTGAAGACCACTATCTGAGGGATTTTGTACTCAAGTTCTCTGTTAATTATAAGTGGTACAAAGGCCAGCTATGTTCTTTCAGAAAAAGTATTGGATATAGCAGGTTCAAGCATGGATACATAAAAAACTGGATGAACAGAGCATATAGACTCTGGAAGGTGAAGGGTGAATGATAGAGTACCTGGCTTGGAAATGATTTTATAGTGTCTGAGATATTTTTTAGAGAGCTTCTTTGAGAGCTGAGTGATTCTAAATATTTGAGCCTTGACAAAGATTTTATCACCTACTTTGAAATCAGGTGCAGAGGAATGTTGTGTATCAGAAGACTTTTAATAGTGCTATTGGGCTATAGTGATCTTAGCTTTGAGGGTATACTGTAACTTGTCAAGATTTATGGCAAAGTTATAAGCTTAGAAGAAAGCAATATCATTTTTAGAGTAAACGGAGATATTTAGATGAGATCTCTTATTAGTAAAGAATGGAGAAACACCAGTGGTAGCACTAGGATCATTGTTGTAAGAGAACTCTACAAGTGGTAGGAGTTTGGACCAGTTGTCTTACTGGTAATTACAATATACATGGAGATATTGCTCAAGAGTCTGGTTTGTGTATTTGGTTTGTTCATCATCTTTGGGGTAGTAGTCTGAAGTGAAGTGAAGTGAAGTTGCATGTTTAGAGTAGTGCCTAAAGAACAGAAAAAGTTTAACACAAACTCTGAACCTCTGTTAGAGGTGATATGAGAAGGAACACTGTGTTTGGAGAATATATGAAGGACAAACAGATGTGCTAAGTTTGTAGACATGATGGTGTCATGGACAGAGATAAATATTACCTGCTTGGTGAGCTAGTCAATAATGACCAAGATAGTATCAAACTTAGAGGATAATAGGAGTTTCTTGATGAAGTCCATAGAAATGGAATTCCATGATAGTTTGGAAATAGAAAGTTGCTTGAAAGATCCATAAGGCTTGTGATATTATAGTTTAGATTGTATACAAGTGACATAAGACTTGCAGAATTATTGTACATCAGCATAGAGACTAAGCCAAGAATATCCATGGCAAATGAGTTCCAGTGTTTTGTTCTAACCAAAGTGGCCAGCAAGAATGTGATCATGATTATACTAGAGAATAAATGTGTGGAGATTACCAGCAGATGGTGCATAAATTCTGTCATCAAGGTAGAGAAGACTATTGGGGTCTGTAGACCATTGGCTATTTGCAGGGATATGTTTTGTAGTAGTTAGGTTACTAGAAAGAGCTGAAAGGATGTCACAGTGCAAAGTGTTAAGATCAACAACTGTAGCTATGTGAAGAAAAGGAAAGAAGAGGACAGTAGCTTGTATAGAGGCCACAAGTTGTTCTTGAGTGAAGATTGGCTTGAAGTTGTAAGGGTTGACTGTGGTGTAGCCAATATTCTTCCATTTAGGATAGACATCCCACTGTCTAGTGAGATTATCTGGTTTGGTGCCAAGATGACCAGGATAGAACCTGATGATAAGGTTAAACTGAGAAAGATACTCATACCACTGCACTTGTCTCTGGGTCAACATCTTGGTAGTAGAAAAATACTCAAGGTTTTTATGATCTGTAACAATGTAAATAGGATAGGCTAGACTCTCTAGGTAGTGTCACCAAATTTTGAAAACCTCAAAAATGGCAAGTAATTCCTTGTCATGTGTGTCATAATTCAACTCTGTTGCAGTAAAAGTATAGGAGTGAAAGGCAACTGGATGAACTTTGTTTTCTTCATTCATGATAGAAAGGATTGTAATGAGAGTATAGTCTAAAGCATCAGTTTTTACAATGAGTTGAGCATCAGGAATCCAATGTATGAGGATGGAAGCAGAGATGAATGTCTTCTTAAGGGAGTTGAAAGCATTATAACAGAAGAAATTGAACATCCAGATAAGACATATCAATGGAATAACAATGTCTAAGTAGTTAAAGATGAACCAGCAATAAAAGTTAGTGAAATATAAGAAGAATTGAATATCCTTGGCTTTCTTAAGCTCCAGCCAGTCTTAAATAATCTTTACTTTGTTATTGGACATGGTGAGACTAGAAGGAAAAAAGATGTATCTTAGATATTCTACTGACTTGGAGTGAAATTCACATTTCTCTGCTTTGGCATAAAGACTAGCCTTGTGGAGATACTTGAGTATTTCTTTAACATACTAGTGATGTTCAGACATGTTGTTTGAGTAGATGAGTATATCATTCAGATAGATTATAACACAGACATCCAAAATATTGGAGAAAAGGTCATTCATGAATTGCTGGAAGACCATGGGAGTATTGGTAAGACTGAAAGGCACTATAGACTACTCAAATGATCTGTAATATGTTCTAAAAGCAGCCTTTCATTCATCACTGTTGGTGATGTGAACCAAGTAGTAAGTATAATGAAGATCTATTTTTGTATATACTTGAGCTTTGTAAGATGAGTCCAGTAGATCAAAGATGAGTGGGAGTGGATAGAGATTCTTTTTGGAAATATAGTTAAGACTGTGGAAGTCAATATAAAGGTGTAGTGAACTATCTTTCTTCTTGATGAATAAAACTGATGTACTATGTAGAAAAAAGGTTAGTTAGATAAAACACATATTAAAGTTTTCCTCAATGAATTCCTTCAGAGTCTCTTATTCAGATGCCAAAAGAGAGTATACAGGGCCAACCTAAGATTGAGCACTCTCTTCCAGGTTAATTTGAAGGTTATAAGAATAGTGAGAAGTGAGTGCTTCAGCTTTGGTTTTACTGAAAACATTAGCAAATTTGTGATACTTGGAAGCAACATTGAAAAGATCAGGAATCTCTCCAAGTTGTGTGGAGTTGGCCTGAATGTCCAAAGAGTGAAGACAGAGTTGAAATTTGCTAGAGCATGGAGATTTTGATACACACATGAATGCTACAGCACCAATGATAGTAGTGTTGGGTTGCTTAAAAATAGACACAGAGGTCTCAGATGCAAGCATAGAAGCTGCGGAGTCCAATGATTGCAGAGAGGTGTTAAGAAATGATAGAGATGTAGTATGTTGGCTGTGATATAAGAGGGGGCAAGATTTTTTCACAAAGATAGACAAAAGTTTATTGACCCATTTACCCAGTCAATCGGTGAATTGTATTGGGTAAGCCAGTTGTATCCAAGGACCAAAGAGTAGGAAGAATCAAGCAAAGTGACATAGAAGTCCAGATTCATATAATTACTAGTAGAGAAAATTATGGGCAAATTAGCAATTTCAGAGATGTTATTGTTTGAAAAACTATCAAATAAGTAGAGGGCAACTGGCAAAATTGCAGATGTCTTCAAGTGGTGAGTATCCACAAATTTGAGTCTACAAAACAATGAGTAGATCTGGAATCAAGGGAAAAGTAAGGGAAACAAATAGAGAGTGAGGATTAGAAAGAGTAAATGCATTGAGTTAGATAGATGTTGTAGCAACCACTAGTTATACCAACCCTGTAGTATGCTTACTTCAGCAAAGCTCTTATCTGGCTATCTAGTAGTGGGGATTACAAGAGAACTCGATAAGGAGCCCTTGCTGCATTGCTACCCTATTTGTCTACTCTGCAGTGACTGTGCAAGACTGTACATCCTGCCCTAACATCCATGTGTACTACATGTGGTAGCAATGTGGTGAACATGCTCCTTGACATCATTGTCTAGGCTCTTCTAGTCTTGTAGACTTTTTTAGACTACTCTAAGCCTATGACATCATCTCACATGCCCTTTTCCCATTGTAGACTAATAATAATACTACTGTCCTATTTCTGTCCTAACCCTAACCCTACCAAAGTCTGTCCACACACTCATCTTATAACAATAGGACTTATTGCTGTATAGAGAAGTTCAACATAGCTCTTAGTCTGTGTGGAGTTCTAGGGATTGCTCTTTATTTTTCTGAGAGTTTCTTGGAAGTAGCTACAGAAGAACCAGTAGCTGCTGAAGCACTGTGGTTTTTTAGAGTGACCATGGTCTACTTCTTGAAATAGAAGTCCAACTTATGGTCCCCTGTACTATAATAGAGATACAGGTTGTTTTTGAGTTGCTTCTTATACTTGTCACTGGTCAACTTAGAGAAGAGGTCTATTTGTGGGGAGTTAGATTGTTTTTTGGGAGTAGGGAATGATGTGTTAGAAGAGGGTGATTTAGTAGACTAAGTTGTCAGAGGCCATAGTATTGCCAGTAAAGAAAGTCTTGCTTCTAGGAGTAAGACTTGAGAGCCTTCTTTTCTGCCTGTCTAGTGTGATAGTGTTCACAGTTGCATTTCCAGTAGTGATAATCAATGGTCATTGCTAAAGTGTACATGTCCTAGAATGAGGTTGGTTTACCTTATTTCTAGATGAAGATAAGATCCTAGATCTGATTGGAGAACCTTTAGTAATAGCAGTGGTACAGAATACTATTCTTCTAACCTAATTGGGAGGCATAACACATGAAATCCATATTGTAAGTAGAGATCTTATTGCCAGGCTTCATGTGAAGATTATTTAGTATGGTAGCTGCTTCACCAATGGGGTCCAAAAAACTAAAGTACCAATGTAATTTATTAATAAAAGGGTTCTAGCCAGAGAGCCAGTCTTGTATGATGCTCTGGTCTTTTTAGTTAAGGCTCACCTGTCAGACATGGTTTATACTGGGGGTGAAAGTCCATGAGATAAGCTCGGATATGTGCAGACTTGTGGAACGACCTTGGCTTCAGCTTATGTGCTGCACTGCTTGTCTGCCATATGGTCATAATTTCTAATGTAAGGAAGAAGTCCAATATAAATTAAGTACTGATTGGTGTGTCACCATTGAATACTGGGGATCAAGTTCAATAAGAGTATCTTCATTGATTATCAGACTAGCAAATTACAGTATAACTACTAGTCTTATATACAAATACATACTATAGGAGATACTCAGGGTTTCAGTAGTATAGCCCCTATTACTCTGAGTGGAGGTTTTAGTGTTGAGACACTGATAGGAGTATGACTTTGCCATGAAAGATCAAGTTGGATAGGAGTATTTCTATCATGGAAAATGGAATCTCTAAATTGTTGCACTAATGCCATATGGGCATGTTGCAAGAAAGATAGGCTTTTTGGATTAGATGTTAACAAGGGGTATCTCTGCAGGGATGTGTTTTCTGAATAGGTGGACTTAGCATATGACAGTATTCCTCTTCTTAGAACTGAGCCTTCAAAGTCCTATTAAAATTATCTGAAAGATCCTGTGATAATACCTAGGTTAACAATACATAAACAGAAAATTTTTTATCTTTTTTTTTGTATCACCATGTCTTTCCCCCTTCACTCCAACATCTTCCAAAATGACACTGAGATGCTTGAAGAATAGCAGCAAGAAAAGCAGTGAAGGCATGATGAGAAGCAATAGCTCCTTGCTCAATTGGAAGAAGTGGCGAAGGAATGTTGAGCTGAGCATGTGGCTCAGAAAGCAAGAAAGAAAGCAGAGGCAAAAGTGAGAGAGGAAGCTAAGAAGAGGAGAATTGCAGAGGAGGAGAAGAAGAAAACATTGGAGTATTTCCAACAACTCTGGGATAAGATACTAGCAGAGGATGCTGCCTTTTTAAAAGGTGCTGAGAAATCCCAGATCACGGAATATAAGCACAAAGAAGTCATTCTGGGAGATAATAGGGACTGCCAGCCTTTCAAGAAAGCTAAAGAAAAATAACTAGCAAGGTATCATAGGGACATTGGAGTCAAGATGGGAGGTGCTAATCCTTGTGAGAGGTGTGTGTGTGCTAGGCAGGACTGCCTGGTGCACAATTCAAGGTGAGTAACAAATTCCTTCTTGTTTTCTTTTTTACTAATAGTCTTTTTCATAGCCAGTCTCTTATATGCACAGAATGCATCACTATCAAGCAGTGGTGTATCCTGCACATTAACACCAATACCCCAGCCATGATCCCTACCTATGGTAAAGTTCCAAGTGCCATCAAAAAGGCACTCTGAGAACTTGTGAAGGAGTACTGAGGAGTCAGGAAGTCCCTTTGGGACTTGGTGGAGGGCCAGGAGAGGAACATAGCCCAATTAGTGAGAATTGGAGCTGCAGTGGAAAAGAAGTAGGGTTTAAAGAAGGATCTGTAGGGGGACAGGGAGGAGAGTGAGAATGAAGAAGATGGAGATAAGGAAGAGGGATCTGATGATGGCCCCAGAGAAAGTTAGGAGGAGATAGAGAAGAGAACTCTGTTATCTGCCTCTTGCTAGTATATTTTTTTTTGTATTGTTTTTTAATTTTATTTTGTTTCCTGTTGTGGTTATACTGTGTGAGTAAGAAATTAGGAGACAGAAATGAAAATAAAAATCCAAAAATTTGAAAAGAACATCTGTAAAAAGTACATAAAAGCTGGGGTTAATTAAATGTAAGCAGATAGAATATACTAAGAAAATAATAAAGAATTCCTCATTAGAAGTGCATGGAGGCAAAGAATAAGTACAACAGAGTGATTAGGACAGAGAGAGTAAACTGGACTTGGCAGAATATACAATATAGAAATTGAATACCAAGTCGGAGGTATGAGTAAGTTTAGATATGGGAATCCACTCAGATTTATCTCCAATATCTTCATACCCTAGCCAGATCACCTTGTACAGGAGTTTGCATGCCCATCAGCAATCTATTTTGGAGTCCACTATCTGAGAAATTTCATATTTGGGTTCTCTATCAATTATAACTGGAGTAGGGGCTAGTTTTATTCTCTCAGAGAAAGAGTTGGACATGGCAGGTTTGAGCATGGACACATGGAAAACTGGATGGATAGAGTGCATAGACTCTGGGAGACAGAAGGTAAACAATAGTATATCTAGCTAAGCAATAATTTCATAAGGTCTGAGATATTTTTCAGAAAGCTTCTTTAAAGGCCAAGTGATTCAGAAGAACTGAGCCTTAACAAAGACTTTGTCACCTACTTTGAAATCAGGAGTGGAAGGAACATTATGCATCAGAAGATTTCTGATAACATTGTTGGACTGCAGAAATTTTAGCTTTGAGGGTCTCTGTAACTCATTGAGTTCTATAGCAAATTTATGGGCTTGGGAGGAAGCAATATCGTGTTTAGGGTGAACAGTGATATTCAGATAATATCTCTTATTAGCGAAGAATGGGGAAATACCAGTAGTAGTACTTGGAGCATTATTATAGGCAAACTCTGCAAGAGGTAGGAGTTCAGACCAGTTGTCTTGCTGGTAGTTACAATATACACAGAGGTATTACTTGAGGGTCTGATTTGTACATTCTGTTTGTCCATCATCTTTGGGATGGTAACCTGAAGTAAAGTAAAGCTGCATATCTAGAGCAATGTCTAAGGAATGGAAGAAGTTAGATACAAACTCCAAGCCTTTATCAAAGGTGACATGAGAAGGAACACCATGTTTGGAGAACACATGAAGAACAAACAAATATGATGGTATCATGGGCAGGGATAAAGTTCGCCTACTTGGTAAGCTAGTTAACTATAACCAAGATAGTGTTAAGCCTAGAGGATAACGGAAGTTTCTCAATGAAGTCTATAGAAATGGAATTCTATGGTCATTCAGAGAGAGGGAGTTGTTTGAGAGATCTATAGAACTTGTGATGTTATGGCTTGGATTACATACAAGTAACATAGGACTTACAGAATTGTTGTATGTTAGCACAGAGATTGGGCCAGGAATATCTGCAGCGAACTAGTTCTAGTGTTTTGTTTTGACCATAATGTCTAGCAAGGATGTGATCATGATTATACTGGAGGATGTGTATGTGGAGATTATCAGCAGATGGTATATAGATTCTGTTGTCAAGGAGGAGAAGACCATTTGGATCCATAGACTATTAGCTATCTGTGAAGATGTGTTTTGTAGCAATTAGGTCACTAGGAAGGGCTGAAAGGATGTCTTAATATAGAGTGTTCAGATCAACTATTGTAGTTGCACAGAGAGAAGGAAAGAGTGGATAGTGATCCTTTTTGGAAATGCAGTTAAGTCTACAGAAGTCAACACAGAGATGTAGTGAACCATCTTTCTTCTTGACGAATAAGACTGGTGCACCATGTAGAGAAGAAGTTGGTCAAATGAAACCTGTGTTAAAGTTTTCCTTAATGAATTTCTTGAGAGCCTCTTGTTCGGATGCTAAAAGAGAGTATATAGGATTAACTAGAGGTTGAGCACCTTCTTTCAGATTGATTTGAAGGTTATAAGGACAATGAGGAGTGAGAAATTTAGCTTTGGTTTTGCTGAAAACATCATGATACTCAGAAGAGACATTGGAAAGGTCAGAAGCTTCTGCAAGTTTTGTGGAGTTAGTCTAAATGTTTGAAGAATGAAGACAGAGTTTAAAATTACTAGAGCCCAGAAGTTTTGATACTCATAAGAATACTGCAGCACCAATGATAGCAATGTTAGGTCACTCAGAGATAAATATGGAGGTCTCAGATGCAGGTATGGAAGCTGTGGAATCCAATGATTATAGAGAGGTGTCAAGAAATGATGTAGATGACGGAGATGCTAATAGTATGTTGGCCACAATGCGAGAAGAAGCAAGATTTTTCTGCAAAGATAGTCAGAAGTTTATTGACCTATTTACCTAGTCAATCAGTGGATTGTGTCAGGCAAGCCAGTTATATCCAAGGACAAAAGAACAGGAAGAATCAAGCAGAGTGACATAGAAGTCCAGATTCATACAATCACTGGTAGGAAAAATTATGGATAAGTTAGCAATTTCAGAGATAGTGCTGTTTAATAAATCATCAAATAAGTGGAGAGCAACTGGAAGAGTTGCAAATGTCTTCAAGTGGTAGATATCTACAAATGTTGAGTTTACAAAACAATGAGTAGACCAGGAGTTGACAAGAGCTCAGAACAGGATTTTATTAAGGTGATCCTGACCAAGGATCAAGAAAGAAGTAAGGGAGACAAAAAGCAAATGCAGATTAGAAAAAGCAGATGTATTAAGTCAGATAGGACTCATTACTGCCTAGAGAAGTTCAATGTGGCCCTCAGTCTGTATGGAGTCCTGGAGGTCACTCTCTATTTTTCTGAGGGTTTCTCAGAAGCAGTTACTGAAGTACTGTGGTTCTTTAAAGTGATCATAGTCTGCTTCTTGGAACAAGAGTCCAACTTATGGTCTCCTGTACCACAATAGAGGTACAGATTATTTTTGAGACACTTCTTACACTCATCACTGGTCAACTTGCCATTGTTGGCCAGCTTGGAAGAGAGGTCCACCTGTGGAAAATTTGATTGTTTCCTGGGAGCAGAGGATGAAGATGGTTTGGAGGGGAATATCTTAGTGGGTGAGACCACTGGAGATGAGTTCATCTTATTCTGAGAGACTATAGCATGACCAGAGGTGGAAGCTTTCTCTTGTTTCTAGGAGTGAGACTCAAGAGCCTCTTTTTCCGCCTGCCTAGCATAATAGCATTTGCAGTTACATTTCTAGTAGTAGTGATTAATAGTCATTGCCAAAGTGTACATATCCTAGAATGAGGTAGGTTTTCCTTGTTTCCAGGTAGAGATAGGATTCTGAATCTGATTGGAGAGCCCATAGTAGTAGTGGTGGTACAGAACACTATTCCCCCAATCTAATTTGAAGGCATAGCACATGAAATTCACATTGTAAGTGGAAATTTTATTGCCAGATTTCATATAGAAATTATCCAGCATGTTAGCCACTTTACCAACAGGGTCTGAGAGATCAAAATGTCAACATAGCTTATCAACAAACAGGTTCCAGTCAGAGAGCTAGTCTTGCAGGATGCCCTGATCTTCCTAGTTGAGGCCCACCTCAAACCAGTCCTAGACTACTCCAGTGAGGTAGGTCATTGCGAAGTTGATTTTCACAATGTCTATATTGAATTGCACCAGATTAATGCAGAAGTAGAGATAACATTGAAATAAGAAATTATTGAGCTTGTCAGGCTCAGTGCCACTAAAGGTGTTGGGGATATGGGCTTTAGTTTCCCTAGCATTAGAATTAGGACCAGAAGTTTGATTAGCATTAAGTATATCTGCAAGTTGATCAAGTATGTTGGCCAACTGCTTATTAGTATTATTGCTCTAACAGAGTTTTGACCATGAGCAAGTAGAAGAAGTAGGTCTATAAGATGTTAGGTTAGTAATAGGATTAGTAGTGGGAGCATCCTCTCAATTAGGATTGTTGTCCACAGTGATGATACTTGGGCTAGGAATAGACAAAGCTGTTCAGCTAGGTTGGATGGTACTAGATGGAGACTTCAGAGATGATCAGCCTATTTGGTGAATTCATCTTGAACAACATAGAGCATTTGGTGGATTAGCCAAATAGTCGCTGAAATGTGAAATGATGTTAAAGAGTATCCCAAGCAGTGGGACTAGAGTTGATGTTGAAGAGTTACAGTGAGAGGAAGCTATTTTTTAGACTTGAAGTATGAAGGTTGTTTTGTAAACGGAACTACTCAAAAGCAACAGCAGACTTGAGAGTTTGATAATACTGTCAGGGGTAAAAGTCTGCAAGATGAACTTGGAGATGTGTGGACTTGTGGGATGATCTTGGCTTCAGCTTATGTACTGCACTGTCTGTTTGTTGCATAGTTGCAATTTCCGATGGAAGAAAGGAGTCTGAAATGGAAGTGAGTACTGATTGGTATGTCACTATTGAATACTGGAGATTGAGTTCAATAGAAGTTATCTTTGTTAATTATCAGACTAGCAACTTACAGTATAACTACTAGTCTTATATACAAGTACATACTATAGGAGATGCTCAGGGTTTTAGTAGTATAGCCCCTATTGCCCCAAATAGAGGTTTCAGTGTGGAGACACTGACAGGAGTACAACTCTGCTATGGAAGACTGAGTTGAATAGGAGTATCTCCATCATGAAAAACAAAATCTCCAGATTATTACACCAACACTGCATGGGCATGTTGTAAGGAAGGCAGGATTTTTTAGATTAGATGTTGACAAGAGGTATTCCTACAGGGATATGTTTTCTAGATGGGTGGACTTGGTATATAACATGGAAGAAGAATTGCTGGTTTTAGTGAGAGCATAGATAGAGTCTTGCTTGCTTCAGTTCAAGTCTTGCTTGAAGATTTTAGGTGTTCCCTACTAGAACTCTAACTCTTTTTTGCCTATTAATTCTGCCCAGGTAGTAGCTTCTCTTTCTAACTCTCCTCTTTTTGAGAGTGTTACTCTAGTCTTTATTTATGGCTTATATTATGAAGGCATCTTCTAGCTCTGACATATCTGTTATCTAGATTGACATTTGGAATTCTCAGAAGGGTTCAAAGGGCAAGACCCTTATTAACTGCTCATTTAACTTTGGGTGCTATACTGCTATAGTTAGAGGGACTGCTATATATCCTGGAGTTGCTCAGTATCACAATTGCTGGCATTGGGGACATTTTACACATACTTATCATACTCAAGATGCTAAATGCCAGAAATATGGTGGTTCTTATAGAGTAGAAAACCACAGACTGTTGGCTTGGTGTTGTAAGACCAATTCTAAGTCCAATTCTCCTAGAGAGACAACTATAGTAGATTTACTCTGTTCTCACACTTTTAAGTATTTGAACTATAAAGATGACCACTTTGCTGATAACAACAAGTATCTCTTTTAGAGACTCAGAAGGACTTGTATGATATTCTCTTTATCTAGGAGCCTCCCTGAAACTTTATCTATCTTGCACCATCTATTTTAAGTTTTAGAGGTAATGAAGTTTTTTTTTGTTCATCAATTTATTATATGGTACTCAATTGCAGTCCATGGCAAACTATCTACAACAAGTAGCCTATAGTTTTAGAGACCTCAAAGGACAGAAATCTTCTTTATAGGCAGATAAAGATACTATTAGAGTCAGAAAAAGTCAAAAAAAATCTAGATAAAGGTTGCTTGTAACTAACCTACTTGTTATGTGTCCAAGTTCAAAGAAACTTATTATACTAAGAATACAGAGTCAGAAAAAACTAAGTAAAGAGAATCTGAAAGACTATCTACAGAATCAGAAAAGCAAGCTAATTGAGTACTCATGGAGGCTTAGAGGAAAGTAGGAATCAATTCTGAGAAAAGAAGTAAATATACTTAGATATTCCTTCAAGAAATTAATAAAGTTCTTAACTAATGAAAATGGGTCAATTTGCCCTAGATTTGCCCACAGTCCCTTGTTCACAAAGATGTGTTGACATGTTTTCACATGGCAATGGCCACATGGACACTGAGTGTACTCTGCAGGAAAAAAAGCACTGTTTATACTCTCCAATGGGAGCATGGTTAAGGATAGCTCTAGTTGCTCTGGCATATAATGTGACTGACTGGCCAATGTGAGGAAGCCAACTACCACTTTTGAAGTAGCTAGGTTGTAGAATTCATTGATCCCTATCTCTGAAAGGGAAGAAGTGTCGACCTTGAATGGTAGGATGGTTGAAAGACATTCTTCAGGTGTCTAAATAAGAGATAATACTTTTAGAACACAGGAAATCGATAGAAGTTGCTAGATCAAGTCCAGCAGCTACTCTAATGTTAGTCACATCATTATGGACCAGTTGGTAAAGGGACCACTCAGCCTTGCTTGGGTAGTTTCAGAAGTTGATCTTGTAGCTATAACTTTGAGAAAAGAATAAGCTTGTCTAGGATGCACTGAGGGGTCTACTGCTCATCTAGCAGATTCTAGTGAGTCAGTGATAAGTATAATATATTCTATGGCCATGCTAGTAGCCTTGACAATGCCTATTCTTATGGCAAATAGCTTAGTATCAGAAGTAGTTGTTTAACTAGCTGGAGCCTTGGAGGATAATACCTGTTGGCCTAGACTCCAAATATGTGCAGTAGAGACAGCTACATGCATTTAGAGGGTATAATACTTGTATCAGTGATAACAACAAGAGTAGAGGAGAAAGAAGAAGTCTCAAGACAAAGACAGTTAAGAGACTATAGATGAGTTTTACAACTACTGAGGCTTGAGCAATTACAAGGGTAAAAGGAGATATGATTAGGGAAGTTGTCTAGCAACCTACAACCTGGTGTGACCTCAGCATCCAAGAAATAGAAGCATTCTGTAAGATTAAGGAGAGAAGCTTCAGTATCCAAGAGAAAGCCTTTCAAATGAGCATACTGGATGTTATTTAAAAGGGCAAGTGATTGTGGATGAGAGCAAGTGTCCTTGGAGTATTTAATACTAAGTAGGGATGTCAGTGTATGTTATGAAAGAAGAGTAGTAGTCCTAAGACAGAACTGCTTTACCAGCTTCTTGAGATAAAAATGAATGGGAATAAGGCCTATCAGAACCTCAATTCCATCAGTGGGTAAAGTGTAAAATGCATCAAGGATTCAAAGAGTAGCCTTACACTACATAGCTGCTAGAAGCGACACCTAAGCCCTGGTAGAAGCCCCAACAAGAAACCAAAGTCTAAAGCTATAAGTAGCAATAGAAATAGCACAAAAGTGATATAGGAGATACTTTTGGGGTGGAAGAAGACCTCTAGTTAAATTACCAAGCATAATCATCACTTTAATTGTTGATAATGCCTTAGTAGAGTAGTACTGAATATGTTCCTTAAAGGATAGGTATTGATCAAAGTAAAATCCCAAGTATCTCCAGTATATCTTAGGTTTGAGTATAAGAGTACCAATTGCTGAAAGGTCTGGCTCTAGATTAGAGTCATTTTGTGCCCTAGAAAAGTGAAAAATCTCAAACTTGTTATGCTCCATGACCAAGCCAAATATCATCATCAAGTCTATAACTACTCTATAGCTACTATAAAGCTTTGGCAGGATTTTATTATATGTTTTCCCTGAGAGATTGAGCAATATAAAGTACAGAAAGAATAGGAGACAAAGCAGAACTTTGCCCCACACCTACATTTGCATTACAGGCTCCAGAAAGAAATAAATTTCAAGAATATTAGGTGGATCTACCTACAAGATAGTTGGAAAAGAAGTCCACAATGCAATTTGCAAAGCCAAAGTGTCTGAGAATTGAAGTAAACATACTGTGATTCAAAGAAGGAAAGAATTGTACAATATCAAAGGCAACAACACTAGTTTTAAGTTCCTTGACTCAGCCAGCTTGTACCAAATGGATCAGAAACACATTAGCATTTTTAGTGAACTGTTGGGCCATACCTCCAAGCTGGTTGGAATGGAGGATGCTATACTTGACAGCATCAAACTGATATCATCTGGTAATCATCTTCTTAATGAGCTTGCCCAGAGTGTTAAGTAGAACAATAGGTTGAGGGTATCATAGGCAGGTTTACTTAGCTTGGGTATAATGATAGAAACTGACTTCTTGAAATGTCTGGGCCAGTGACAAAGTAATAGACATGTATTGGTCAAGGAGAGAATGCCTGTTGCACAAGTATTGTTAGATAAGATAAGCTTAAGATACCGCCAAGTAATGTAGTCAGAACCTGGAGCAGAGACATTGGAACAGACTTTAAGTGCTTCCTGCATTTCTGTCAGACATGGTTCACATTAGGAGGTGAAAGTTTGTGGAGTTAACTTGAAAGTACACAGAGTATATAAACTCTGTACTCAGTGACACAAACTTGTAGAATGACCTTGGCTTTAACTTATATGCTATGCTATCTGTCTGCTGTATGGTTACAACTTCAGAGAAGTAAGAGAAGTTTGAAATGGAGTTGAGTGCTGATTTGGTATGTTACTATTGAACACTGGATATTGAGTTCAATAGGAATTATCTTTGTTGATTATCAGACTAGTGAATTATAGTGTAACTATAAGTCTTATATACAAGTAGGAGATATAGGAGATACTTAGGATTTTAGTGTATTGCCCAAGCAGAGGTTTTAGTAGTGAGACACTGATAGGAGTAAGGTAGAAGAACTCTGCCATAAAAGACTGAGCTGAATAGGAGTATCTCTATTATGGAAGATAGGATATCTAGATTGTTGTATCACTGCTATGAGGACATGTTGTAAGAAGGGTGGCCATCACAAAAGATGAGCTTTTTTCATAGAGGTTGAGGGTACAACATCATTATAGGTGTTACAACTCAAAGACCTTAGAGTTGGTCAATAAGAAGAACCTTGTATAAGGTTTATACAAGAGAACTTAATAGAGTTTCTAGGTACAAAATATCTATCTTATATACTAACAACTATTGGTCTGTGCTCTACTACTTTAGCTTACCCTAAATGACCACACATTATCTTTAAGATCAACATGTGTAAAACATACTATATAATATCATTGTTTTAGAACCTTCTACATCCTTTCATTGTGACCATGTGATTGTGTGACTAGTCTGTGACTGTGTAGCTGTGACATCACACTAAACCCTAACCATAAATAAGAAGAGAAATAAGAATGAAATAAAAATAAAAATAAAATAAAATCCATTGTTCTTAGTTCTGACATTTGTCATATGCAAGTCCACCCTTCCAGAAATTACATCCCCACAGTGATATTAATTCCGAATTATATAAGCCCACCTTCCATAGTAGCCATCTTTCTCGCAATACATCTTATGGCGGTGTTGTAACCCTCAGGGTATTCCATCTTCCATGGCAGAGATACTCCTATTTAACTCAGTCTTCCATGATAGAGTTACTCCTGTCAGTGTCTCAACACTGAAACCTCCACTCGGGGTAATAGGGATATTACCACTAAAACCCCAAGCATCTCTTATACTTTCCGTTTGTATATAAAACTAGTAGTTACACTGTAATTCGCTAGTCTGATAATCGACAAAGATAATCTCTTATTGAACTCAATCTCCAGTGTTCAATAGTGACACACCAATTAGCACTCACTTCCATCTCAGACTTCTTCCCATCATCTAAAGTTGTGACCACATGGCAGACAGATAGCACAGCATATAAGCTGAAGCCAAGGTCATTCCACAAGTCTGCTCATCTCTGAGTCTATCCTGCGGACTTTTACCCCAGTGTGAACCAGGCCTAGCAACATTATTATCTTCTTTAAGGGTTTTCCTTTATGTTAGGCATGGTTCACACCAGGGATGAAAGTCTGCAAGATAGACTTGGAGTTATGCAGACTCGTGGAATGACCTTGGCTTCAGCTTATGTACTGCACTGTCTGTCTGCCATGTAGTTGCAACTTCAGATAATAGGGAGAAGTCTGAAAGAGAAGTGAGTACTGATTTGGTATATCACCATTGAACACCAGAGATTGAGTTCAATAAGAAGTTATCTTCATTGATTATCAGACTAGCAAATTACAGTATAACTACTAGTCTTATATATGAGTTTCTACTATAGGAGATGCTTAGAGTTTCAGTGGTATAGCCCCTATTATTCCAAGTGGAGGTTTCAGTGTTGAGACACTGACAGAAGTAACTCTGTCATGGAAAACTGAGTTGAATAAGAGTATCTCCACCATGGAAGACAGAATACCTGGATAGTTGCAGCACCGCTTTAAGGCATGTTGTGAGAAAGGTAGGCTTGTATAATTGAAGATAATATCACTGCAGGGATGTAATTTCCAGATGGGTGGACTTGCATATGACATTTTAGAGAAACTGACTTCTATGTTTGCCAATTTCTTTCCAACTTCCTCAGATATTCTTCCTCAAATTTTCTATTATCTCATTTATATAACATCTTTGCCATATACTTTCCTGGCAACTCTTCCCTTCTAAAGTCTTTTTCTTTTGCCATGTCTAACTTCTCTTGTTGCTTTACTTTTATATTTACCCTTCCCTTAAACTCTGCCACTACTTCTTTTGTATTCTCCAAATCCTTCTCTCTTTCCTAACTATTATATTCTGTTGTAAAACCCTTCCATTATACCTGTCATATGCTAAGTCTACCTGACCAGAAAATACATCTCCATAGTAATACTGCCTTATTGACATCTAATCTAAAAACCTGCCTTCTACAGTGGCCACCTTCCTTGAAATATGCCATTGTGGTGGTGATGCAACAATCCAGATATTCTGTCTTCTATAATGGAGATATTCCTATCTAACTTGGTCTTCCATGGCAGAGTCATACTCCTGTCAGTGTTCTACCACTGAAACCTCTGCTTGGGGCAATAGAGGCTATACCACTGAAACACTGAGCATCTTCTATAGTCAGTTCTTGTGTATAAAACTAGTAGTTACACTGTAATTTGCTAGTCTGATAATCAATGAAGATAACTCTTATTGAACTCAATCTCTGGTGTTCAATAGCAACATACTAATCAGCACTCACTCCCATCTTGGACTTCTTCCTTCCATCTAAAGTTGTGACCATGTGGCAGACAGATGGTACAGCATATAAGCTAAAGCCAAGGTCATTCCACAAGTTCACACATTTCTGAGTCTACTTTGTAGACTTTCACCCCCAGTGTGAACCACACTTGACAATACCAAGTACTTAACAACTTCTCTTCCTTTTCTTTTGTTTAATATTTTTTTTACTTCCCACTCTTTGACTTCCTCTACTTTTATTGGTTTCATCTCTTTTGCTTTCTGTCCCTCTACTTGTTTCTTATACCATACTACTTGACTGACATTTACAACTAGGTGAATTCTTATCAACATTGGCAGTCATAATTTAACTACATTAGTAGATACTACTTCATTGATGATATATGGATCAACATATCAGTCTACTAATTTCTTTGCTAGCTACTCCTTAAACATCAAATATTTCATACTCAGTATCACTTTGTCTCCTATCTTCTATATTTCCACTTCTTTTCTTCCTCTATCTGCTTGTCATTTGCTTTCTCTTGCATGTACTTTCTTTATCCTTTCCACAAACTCTGTTGCTTTCTCCATCTTTCCCTTCCTTCTGATATCTATTCCCATTCTTAACTCCCTTCTATAGTTTGCCATAAGTAGAGACACTTTAGTTGTTGAATGTGCCTTATTGTTAATTACAAACTCTGCTGATGCTAACCATTCTGGCTTGTTCTTTTGCCTATGGTCCACAAAGAATCAAAGATACTATTCTAACTCCTAATTCATGTATTCTATTTGTTCATCTGTTTGGGGATAGAATAATATTGGCAGCTTCGTTTTAATACCTAATATGCTATTCAACTCCTTTGTCATCTCTGCTACAAACTGTAGTTCCCTATCTAATACTATGCTCTCCAGTAATCTATACAACTTCCACACATTATCTCTAAACAATCTCACCAACCCTTCTGCTGATGTTTCTTCTGTTGTTGCTATAAAATATGTCATTTTGGACAACATGTTACAGACTACTAGGATTGCATCTTTTCCAGCTACTAATGGTAACTTTGTAACAAAATCTACTGTCAAGTGTGTTCATAGTTTCTCTAGAACTTTATTCAGCTTCAAATTTTCTGCTATCCTCTCTGTCCTATTTTTTATCCTCTAACATATATTATATCCTTCCATGTATTTTCCCACATCTTTTGTTACTCCTGGCCACCAATAATTTCTTGTCACTAATTCTGTCATTTTTCACTTTTCTCTATAACCTGCTACCAGTACATTATGATGCAACTGGATTATTTCTACTCTCAATACTTTCACTCCTGCTTTCTTCATTTCTTCTACTACTCTAATTACTTTCTTGTCTCTACTCCTAGCTATTTTTATTTTTTCTAATATATTTACTTCTGGTCCTTCTATTACTATCTCTAATAAACTACGAAGCTAATGATCCTTAATAAATATTTGATTCTCATTATCCTTCTCTACATCTACTTTCTAGTCTAGTCTTCTATTCAGTCTATCTGTCTTCCCCATTTTTGTTCCTGGGACATATTTCAAGGTAAAGTCAAATCTTGACAAATATAACACTCATTTTGCTTATCTTCTGTTCAACTTTTGTGCTTTCATAAAATATTCTAAATTCTTATGGTCTGTCTAGACCTCAAACTTGAACTTTGCACTCTCTAATAAATGTCTCTAATTTTCCAATCCTTTTATAACTACCAACATCTTCTTATCATGAATCTCATAGTTTCTCTCTGTCTTGTTTAGAGATTTTGAGAGAAAGACTACTGGTCACTATCTCCTATCTTCATATTTTATAGATAGTATTCCTTCTATTGTATAGTCTGACACATCTACCTCCATTCTCATTTTTTTATTTAAATCTGGCATTGTTAATACTGGTTCTTTTGTGAATTTCTCCTTTAATTCCCTAAACACTTCTTCTTGTCTATCTGTTCATTTCTACTTCTGATATTTCTTCATCATATCATATAATGGTCTGGCTATTGCTGCAAAGTCTTTAATGAATCAACAATAGTAGTTTGCTAATCCTAAAAAATTTTGTATATCTTTAACTCCTTTTGGAGTTGGCTAGTCCAAAATGTCTTTTACCTTCTCTTCTTCCATTTTAATCCCCTCTGGTTCTATCATTACTTTTAAAAACCCTACTTCTTTTACCTTCCACTTGCATTTTTCTGGTTTTATATATAAGTCATTCTCTAATAACTTCTTAACTACTTCTTCTACTATTTCATTATGTTCTTCTTCCATTTCCATTTCTATTATCACATCATCTATAAAACTTGTTACCTTCCCAGTGTTGGTGAGATTCCAAAGAATTTTGTTTATCATGGTCTGAAATATTGCCAGTGAGTTTGTAAGTCTGAAGAACATTACTGTTGGCTCGAATGACCCTTTGTTATGATCTTAAGTTTTTAGGGTTAGATGAAAGAACAACTCTTATATTTGAGTAATATAAGAGAACTCGATAGAGATCCCTTTACAAAATAGTCTACCTTATATACTACTACCAATGGTCCATGCTCACTACTGTGCACCCTACCCTAAACGACCATGTGTAAACCATGAGGCCAGCATGTATTGTCCATACTGTATGATGTCACTTGTTCTAGAACCTTCTACTAAATTCTCCTATGTCTCATGATCAGTCTTGTGACTATGCCATCAAGTTGTGACTGATGTGACAGCACAACTGATTGACCCTAACCCTAGTCATTCTAAAAATTGAAAATTGAAAAATAAATTGAAAAGAAAAATAAAAATAAAAAGAAAAGAAAATAAGTCAAGTCCACTTTCTTTGATCTTAATACCCTTCTAGTGTGGTGAATGCTGCCTTTTACTTTCTAACACAAGTCACACCCCTCTATATATTTTCCAACACCTCTTGTAACTCCTAGCCACTAGTAATTTCTTGTAACCAACTCTGTCATCTTCTATCTTCCTCTATGTCCTATTACTGGCACATCATGATGTAACCAAATAACTTCTAACCTCAACTTCTTATATTTTGGTACACAAACCTCCTTTAACACTAAATCTTCTTCAATTTCCCACTCATACTTTCTCAATGCTCTAACTCTTACTTTCTTCATTTCTTCTACTACTTTTACTACTTTCTCATCTTTTCTTCTTACTCTTTTTATCTTTTCTACCAACATTATTTCTGGTTTTTCTACCACTACTTCCATCATTTCTCTGATCTACCCTTCTTTTATCAGCTTCTGATTTTCATTATTGTTTTCTACCCCCACCTTCAAATTTGGCCTCTTACTTAAACTATTTGCTTTTCCCATCCTAGTATCTGGCACATGTTTTAAAGTAAAATCAAATTTAGACAAATATAAGGCTCATCTAGCCTGCCTCTAATTTAGTTTCTATGCCTTCATAAAATACTCTAAATTCTTGTGATCTGTCCAGACCTCAAACTTGAACTTAGTATCTTCTAACAAATGTCTCCATGCTTCCAACACTCTAATCACCACTAGCATCTCTTTACTATTTTGTAATTCCTTTCTGTCTCATTCAGAGATTTTGAAAGATAAGCTATTGGCCTCTACTTTCTATCTACACATTCTATTGATAACACTCTTCCTGTTGCATAATCTGATGCATCTATCTCTATTCTCATTTTCTTATCTAAATCTGGAGCCACTAAAATTGGTTCTATGGTGAACCTTTTCTTTAATACTTTGAACAACTTTTCCTGTCTCATCTCCTATTCTTACTTTTGTTTCTTCTTTGTTAACTTATGCAATAGCCTTGCTATCTTTGAAAAATCTTTCACAAACCTCCTATAATAATTTGCCAGCCCCAAGAACTTTTGTATCTTTTTAACTGATTTAGACACTAGCTAATCCAACACCACTTTCACTTTTTCTTCTTCTATCTTTATTCCTTCTGGTTCTATTACTACTCCTAAAAATTTCACCTCCCTAACCTTCCACTTGCACTTCTCTAGTTTCACATATAAATTGTTTTCTTTTATTCTTTTTAATATCTCTTCTACCAACTCATTATGTCTTTTCTTGCTTTCTGTTCCTACCATCATATCATCAATGAAACTTCCTACTTTGTCTATATTGATCAAATCTCTTAGTAACTTATTCATTATAGCCTAAAATGTGGCCAGTGAATTTGTTAAACCAAAAAACATAACTGTTGGCTCAAATGACCCTTTAGTGTTGTAAAGGCCACTTTTTACTTGTCTCCCTCCTTTATCCTCATATTATTATAAGTCCACCTTAAATCCAGCTTTGTAAACACTTTCTTGGTCCCAATATTCTCAATAATTTCCAAAATAAGTAGCAACAGATAATTGTTTTTCACTGTCCACTCATTAAGATACCAATAGTCTTGTATCATCCTTTTCTTCCCATCTTTCTTTCCAACAAAGAACACTGGTGTGATCTGTGATGACTTTGATAGTTAAATATATCCCTTTCTCATTTGTTCTTGGACAAACTCTCTTACTTCTTCTCTCTCTTCTCTGGACAAGGGATAAATTTTCTTTCCTTGGCACAAATCCTTTTCTCAAATCTATTGTATGGTCCCACATCTTTCTTGTCAGTATCCTCTCACTTACTTTCTTCCCAAATACCTTGATCTACTTATGAAATTGTTCTGGAACCAATTTCTTCACTTCTTTCTCTAATCTTGCTGCTTCTTCTTCCTTGTCCCAAATTTTCCACTTTTCTGCTATCTTTTTTATTTCCATTATCTTTCCCTTTTTCTGCTTTTTCTTCTGCCCCTTTTCCTCTTTTTTCTCCACTTGTTCTTATTTTATTTCCTTTTATTTTTGTCTTTGCCACTCTAATTTTTCTTACTTTGGCCTCTACTGTTGTGGCAACCACTAGTCACAAAACTAATAGAGACACAAACAATAAATCTCAAGGGCAAATATCGTTGTAGAAATTACAAGAGAACTCAATAAGAAGTCTCTGCTGAATTGCTACCCTATTTATATAATTTACAGATGGTCTATGCTATCACTAATTTAACCTTGCCCTAAAGTTCATGCATTGTCCATGCCTCATTCTCATGTCTTCCATAAGGACATCATGCCATATATATGTGCCCTAACATTATCCTTCTAGTCCTTTCTTGCCCAGTCTAGACCTATGATCTCACATCATGTGATATGTCATGTGACCACAGTCACATGCCTCTTCATCATCAATAAGAAAAAGAAAAAGAAAAAGAAAATCAAAAGAAAAGAAATATTAAATCAGGAAAAATAGATAAAAGAAAAAGAAAAAGATTAGTATTCAAGCACACCATAACATCTACTGCTTCCCACATTCATTCAAACATCTTATCATCTTCACTTCTCCAATCTTCCAATCAATCTCAGGATTATGGTGTACTAAATATAGTATTTCCAAGATTACTTTCTATTTCTGTCTGCCAATCACATTAATTACTATCCTTTCTTTATGTCTCTTATAATAGATATTAACTTCCATAGTATGCTCTATCAGCCTTTCTCTATTGAACATCCCATCCATATTCCTCATATAAATAGGTCTTTCAATTTTCTTTATTTATATTCAATTTTCTTCAACTTAAACCCTTCCTTCTTTGCAAACTCTGAGCTTATTATCAATCCTGTCGCCTCACTATCTAATAACATTTCTATTATTATTTCTTTTTGCATATCTATCCTTTCTAATCCAATCTTCACTGTCACCTTCCTTAGCAACCCTTCTGTTATGGAATGCTTTGGATACTGATAATTTTTCCTTTCTTTTATTTAATTTCTCTGATTTTATATTAATTTTGTGTTCTTTTCTCTTTTTGATTTTCTTTTGGACGACAAAGAGGTATATGACATTGAAGTCACATGACATGTCACATGACATGACATCATAGGCCTAGAACATGGTAAAAGAATCTGAAAGATAATGTCAGGACATATGGTGTACATATAGTGGCCTTGAGTAAAACATGAAGCATGGACATAAGAGCAGGTCTAATTATTAGTAGCATGGACCAGGTGTAACTTATATAAATAGGATAGCAATACAGCAGGGACTCCTTGTCGAGTTCTCTTGTGATTCCTACTTGATATCCTACTGAGAGATTTATTGCTTGTGTTGCTATTGGTCATTGTGATTAGTGGTTGCCACAACATCTTCCTCCTCTGATTTTCTTACTTCTACTCTCTCTTCTTTTTTATTTTTTATTTTTATTTTATTTTTTATTTTTTCTTCTTTTAAAATCATCTTCCTACCTTTGCTTATAGATTTCTCTTAATTTGGGATACCAGCTTGCAATATCCTAGTAGCTAGTATATTGAATCTATTATAAGAGTCTAGTTAAGGACTACCAGACTCTCCAGACTCTCCTCCTCTTTTAAATTGTTTCCATATTCTATTCTTCTTTCTTGGTCTACTATATCCTGATTTTTACAGTTCCTCATAAGATAGCCAAATTCTCCACAACTATAGCAAATCCTCCTCCTATCTACATCTGTCACATAAGGATCTCTTCTCATTTCTCCTTCTCTTTCTTCTTGTCTCTGCAGAGGGTTCCTGACTACCATTGTATTTGTTCTCCATCTCTTTCATTGGGGTTGGTCCTGCTGGTTCTCTCTATATCTCCTACCTTCTGGGCTAGACCTGAGAAGGGAGCAGGCATAGCCTAAATCTCTCTTGATTATTGACTACCCTAGCCTGCTGTCTTTGTTCCTGACTTCTACCTTTTCTCTTTTCTCTCAATCTTTCTTTCTTTCTCTGACTTTCTCTCTAATGTCTGTCTAAATTAGTGGCATGTTCATACCACTAATCAATACTTCTTGGAGGTCTTTCTGCCTCTATTAACTTCCTTCTGATAGCTCCATTCATCACTCTCTTGAATTCTTTTACTAATGCTCTCCTCTTATATCCACTTTCTCTAGCTGCTCTTTTAAATTCTTGAACAAATTCTTCTATCGTTTTTCCTCCTTGCTCTATTTTCTTGAGCTCAGCTACTCTGGTCAACTTATTATCCCCTCCTTCAAATTCCCTTTTTAGTTCTGCTAAAAAATCTTCTGCTGATGCAAATTGTATCTCCCCTATTTTTATATCTTTCAACAAATTTTCCTTTCATATATTTACTGATCCTCCTTGTATGTATGTCAACATTTACTATACTTGTTCTTCTACTTCCTCATCCCTCATCCTCATCCTTATGTATAGTTTATATGCTGTTATAAACTCCACTACCTGTTTTGCTTCTCTGCTAAACAAAGATGGTTTTGCTACCTCTGCTTGATGTCTTGTTTTAGGTTTAAAAACTTCTTCTTCTATTCTTCTTTCTCTAGTCTGAGCTGCTACCAAAGTCTGCAATGCTGCAATTTGTTCTTGTTATTGCCTCATTTGAAGCAACAGTTGGTTAATATTATGTTGAATCATAGTGTATGTAGGGAGGCAGTCAATGAGTGTAGAAGATGGTGAAAGTGGTGGTGGTATTGGAGGTGAAGACATATAGAGTAGTAATAGAGAGGAGCCAGTACTGGCCTTGCTCTCAGATTTGTATTCTGAACTTGAAACAATCTCCATAAGCACTAGTAAGTCTTCTTCTTATTCTACTTTACACTATCTATTGACTACTTAAGCTACTAACTACTGTTTTAAGGGAAAAGTAAACAATTTTGGTCTAAGAAGACTATTCCACTCTAGACAAGATTTTTAGAAACACTTGTTGTTCTCCTATATATACTGATCACAAGTGGATCAACAGTACAAAGCTACTACTTGAAGAAAGTACAGAATACGTCCATAAAATGTTAATACATTCACAAAGCACTAGTGGGCTTTAATGCAATGTACATGACTAGACCTCCACTATCTAGCTAGTATACCTCTTATGCCTAGAATCCAGCAATTCTTCTTGACTAAAGATGGTTTTGCCTTTGGTCAAGAATGATAAGAGAGTGAAAGGATAGAAAGGGCTCTGTGTTGAGCAGTCTCAGGAAAAAGTATCAGGTTCTAATGTTATAAGTTAGGTCCTTGAGTAAAGATAAAAGACAACTTTTGTATTAAGTAACATAAAAGAACTCAATAGAGTTCTAAGTCCAAGATAGTCTACCTTATATCCTACAGACCATAGTCTGTGCACACACTACAACTAACCTACTCTAAAGTATATATGCTTTCTATAAGGCCAACATGTTGCTGCCATATTGTATAATATCATCTATTCTAAAATCTTCTATATTCTTCTCTTGTATCACATGATTGTGTGACTATTATTGTGACAGGTGTCACATCTTTATCACATGTGACATCACATTATACCTTTTGTCTAAGTCCAAAATAAAATAAAGGAAAGTGAGAAAAATAAAATAATAACAAAGGAAAATAAAATGAAACCAAGTCTATTATTTACAATTCTGACACCATTGTTTTTGACTCTGACATAAAAGTAAGGCCAAGCAACATAAGATGTACCAATCTGTCCATCATGAGTATATAAATAATATTGGATTTCCATAAGACTTTATTTATACTAGTAAGTGTAAACAATATTTGATACTACAACTTCTCTGAGGCTTTTCTCCAAAACATTTTACAACTGGCTATAGAGCCTCTATTTCAACTAACTTCAGCCTTAGTTTTTTAGCAATATCTCTTTTAATTAGAATTATCTGAGTATTAATATCAATAAGGAATTTGATACATAAGATAGAAGAGATATATAAAAGGAAGAAAATATAGAGTTTGAGATAGATCTAAAGAAAGCAAAGTATAAGAAAAGCAATATACTTAAAAGAGGCATAGATATTTGGAAGAGCTCTAGGATTATCACTGGAGTCTCTCTTTTTGCAGAAGTAGTATATTGTGAAAATAGCAAAAAATAGTAGCTAAGGCAGTTGATTCTGTAAGGGTCTGGTATTTTGCTGCAAAAGATAAGCTACTAGGGCAGTGTGCACTTGTATATTTGACATAAAAGAATATATTCATTCTTAGTAAGTTCAAGAAGTGTTCTATTATATTGTTGGGTTATTATTAGAGCTATATAGTTAGAATGTAGGGTGTTTGTAGTACCTTCAGTTTAATACTTGAGACAGTTGGCAGCCATTGTAGTCTTTTTAGTGGCTTCTCTTAATACTGTCAAGTACTTATTACAAATCTTGACTTATTAAAGCCAGTGATGTAAACTCTTGTTTTCTGTGAGAGTCTGGGTCTGGAAAGTAGCTGCTGTATTGAAAGATATAACTAGTTCAAGTACTATCTCATTTTCCAAACTTTGTTGGAGCTTCTCATTTATGAGAACTTTTAGTTGAGTATGTATCTTAGGTATGATAAGAAAGTATTCTGTTCAATAGAGGAATACATTGATATTACAAACCTGATTTTACTGCTTCCAAAAGGAGAGATAGTTCTGGTGGAAGTAAAAGAGGCAGTAGTGCTACTTGGACTCCTATCTATCTAGAAGAAAGGCTGTATGAAATTTCTAGGTAGATTCTTTAAAAGACTATTGTAATCCTCTTTATTTACTCAATACTACTGTTGGACCTTCAGGTTTATAAAGGTGGTAATAGCTAGTTTGACTTAGTTAGATATGGGCATATTCTTATAAATAAAGAATTCATAAGCTTGAACTTACTGAGCAATTATCTTAATAGTGAGATCTTCAGTCTTAGAAATTTAGTAGTAGTGGCTGGTAGGATAGTTGTATGTTTAGAGGTAATAGTAGATGACTGTAATGGTATATAGATACACTATAGCAGAGATGTGTTAGTATGGTACAATAGTAGCAGTATATTAGTAATACATAATAGTAGTATAGTACCAGTAATCCCCAGCAGTTGTGGAAGATGGATAGTAAGTAGTAGCAGTAGTAACAAAATTGCTAGTCTAGTCTAGGTCTAGCTATAAGTTATGAGAAATATCAGAGTGTACTCAAGATTCCCAAAAAAGTAGAAGTTCTTAGACTTTACTCAACTCAGGAACTATCAGTTGGAAGCTATGATGCTTGGTATAAAACTAAGAGAGGATTACAGATAGTTGTATGTTTATATTATCTTATCTTATTTATGTTTGGTAATCTCCAGGATTATACAGTAGTTAATCTTTGTCAGGTGTAGTTTATACTGGGAGGCAAAAGTCATAGAGTTAGCTTAGAGATATGTAGAGTGTAAAAACTCTGTAAGGTAAGCTTAGTGATGTGGACTTTTCAGAGTGATCTTGGCTTTAACTTATGTGCTACACCATCTGTCTGCCATATAGTCACAACTTTAGAAGATTAGAATAAAGTCCAAAAAGATTGAGTATTAATGTAGTATGTTATTATTTAACATTGAGAATTAAGTTTACTTGAATTCATTGATTATCAGACTAGCAAATTACAATGTAATTACTAGTCTTATATGTAAATAAGATAAATAGGAAATACTTGGGAGTTTTAGTATACAGCTCTAAGTAGAAGTTTCAGTGATAAAACACTGAAAGAGGTCAATAGAGGAACTCTGCCATGAAATGCTGAATTCAATAGGAGTATCTCTATCATGGAAGACTGAGCACTTAAGAAGTCTAGAAATATTGTACTACTGCTATAGAGATATGTTGTAGGAAGTACAGCCATTATAGAAGATAGGCTTTTACCACAATTTAAAAAAGATACCACCACTGTGGGAAATAGTTTGCAGAACAGTTGAACTTAACATATGATAGTCTTTTACAGTAGAGGTTCTCCTATTCCAAACTCTATGCACAATCAGTATCTTTCTGTAGATCAATCTAATCAAACATTTATCTAACTTGAAGCTAGGCTCAGACACTGATTTTACTTAATGTAGATAACTAAAAAACTATGTAGTAATAGCATTACTTGAGTTTTCAAGTGTTTTAGACATTTCTTTCTTATATTTAAGGACTGGTAGATACTTTGTAAATCTCTAGTTTGATAATTAACCATAGTCTTCATCATTATTAACACTAAACTCTAGTGTTAAGTTAACACACTTCTTTCTATGAATAATCTCTATTGAACTTCATTTTAATATCTGAAGTTGTGACCAAGTGACACACAGTCAGCATAGTATATAAGCTGAAGCCAAGGTTGTTCAGGAAAGCCTGGAATCCCACAAATTTTGACAAGTTCTCATACTTTTTGAACTCCAACTAACCCTATAGACTTTTGCTCTTAAGTATAAACTATGTCTGACAAACCACTATTATAGTTAACTCAAAAAATCTAAATAAATCAACTAAAAATTCTACACTTTCTTCTAGTCTTCAAAACAGTTTACAATGTGTTTGGTAAGTCTTTGAACTCTCTGAATCTCTTTTTCAAAACCAATTCTAGAACTGGTAAGTAAGTTTATTTAAGAAGAAAATCTTAAACTCATCATATTGTAAAACAAGTATCTTTGTCTCTTTTGCTTCAAGGTATACTTCTCCTGAGACTTTATCTTCATCTTCTTCACAGGAAAGTGAGGAGGAGGACATGAGTTCAGACCTTAAAACACCTACTGTCCCAAGAATAACTACAAGTAGATTTTTCTCAAAAAATACCTTCTCTAAAGTTTCCTATTACTTTTTCTGTCTTAATTTCTGGAGTAAAAGCATCTAATATAAGCTGAAATGACCAGGTATCTGCTGGGAGGACAAGACCTTAGTTTCTAGAGTGGGAACTGCCCTCAAAAGCACTCAAAAGCCCTAAGCCCTTGTATTTAGACTATCTAGCCTGATCTATGGATTAGCTGAGTCATCTTTCCAATTGGGAAATAGGAACATTGTTCATGATACTGAGCTGTGGAATAGTAGCTATTATCTGTTGTCAGTATCTGATTATACTAGGCATCTTGAGGCTGATGCTAAGGTGCTCTCTTCATCTCTTGAGTATCTTGCATACTTTAAAAAGTGTTCTTTTGAAGGTCACTCTATTGAGCAATTTCCTACTATTTTGGGAGTCAGCTCTTATGTTTGGAATCTATTTCAAACTATTTCTGAGAATGGCTTGGATTGCTTTAAGATCTCATCTCAATCTAATACTTCTACTCTTGTAGAAGCTATAAGGACTGTCTATGGTCCTAATCCTATTTTAACATCTTCTCCCAATGTTGAGATGGCTGTTGATGTACTAGAGGCTGAAAAAGTCATTTTAACTTTGATTACTACTAACAAAAAGCATAAGGAAAAGAACAAAGCTCCTTTCTTTCTTTCTGTGTTTTCTACTATTTCTAGAAGCAAGATATCACTTGTATTGCAGCCTTCTTCTTATCCTAAAGTTGTGACCTCTCATCCAGTTTCCAAATCAGTAACAACTTATTCTGGCTCAACTGTAACACCCAGTTCAGCTATAATAATATCTAAGACTGTCAAGCTTCAGACAGTATCTCTTCTTGTTCTCTTGGCCTTAAGAACTTAAGCCTAAATTTGATTTTTTGCTCAGACTGTTAAAGTCAAAGTTATCCAACAAGCTTTAAAGTTTGCTCTTATCTCATCTTATAAAGAATTTTTATACCTGTTATAACTTAAGGAGACTTTTTCTAACCTCCTACAGACAACTATTATTTCTATACACCAGACTAGCTTAGGCAGTGCAGGTACTTCTCAAGAAAGTGCTAGTTATCCAAGTTCTTCAAAGATACTCAAAATGATAACCCATAGGTCTACCAGACATTAGATTTTGATTCCATTTAATTCTCTAACTGCAGAGATTATTGTAGCTAATACTATTTCTGTAATTGAGTTTTGTAACAGAAGCCTAGTTGAGTCTTTTTATAAAGTATGGAATAGTATGTCTATATTTACTAGCTCTGTTACTTCTACAGTAGAGCTGAAGATGATTAAGCAGTAATTAAAGAAGATTACTAGTCTCAGTAAAACTACTAAGGTAGAGTCTCACTTGTCTTAGTTTGAATCATATTTGAAAATTTTAGGTGTCCCTACTGAGACTCTAATACTTCTCTACCCATTACTTCTACCTAGATGATAGCAGCTCTTTCTAGCTCTTTTTCATTTAAGAGTATTACTTGTCTTGTATTATGAAGGCATCTCCAAGTTTAGACATGTTTGTAATTTGGATTGATGTTTGAGATTCCTAGAAGAGCTCCAAGAATAAGACCTTTATTAATCACTCATTTAACTTTGGATGTCATATAGTACAAAGGACAGCTATGTATCTATAATCCTGAGAATTACCACTCATCATATCTAGCTCTGGTTCTTTGATATAATCTCTTCTTTCCAAACAATATTTCTTTCCTTTTTATCAGGTAATATTACTGAGTAGATATTACATAATTACCTAAATAATTGCATTTTCCCCTGTGATGCTCTTACTCTTATATTAAGCATCACAGGTAAATAAGTCTCTATTACTATGTACTTTACTCTTACATTAAGCATTACAGCCTTGAGTACTCCTTGCTTGGTGTCTAAGTCAAGTGAAGTCTACTTAGACTTACAGTATTCTAGGGTTGCTCAGTATTACAATTGTTGGTGCTAGGAACACCTAACACATGCCTGTCATATTCAAGATACTAAATGTCAGAAGTGTGATAGTCTATACAGAGTGGAGAACTATATGCTCTTAGCTTGGTATTGTAAAGTTAATACCAAGTTTAACTCTTCTAGAGAGGCTACTGCAGCTGGTATATTTTGTTCTCACACTTTAAGTATCTGAACTACAAGGGAAACTATGTTGCTAATGACAATAAGTATTCATTCTGGTACCACCATATTGACAAGCAGTAGTATGCTAACAAGATTGCTAAGATATACTCTGGATGAGCTAACTATAGCATTATAGCTAATCCTAGTGGATATAGTCAATAAGTATGTCTATTACAACTAACATGCTTTATATTTATTCACAGAATGTTCACAAGAACTATATACTAGTGAACAGCCTTCTTGAAACATAGAATAACTTGTATAATATCTTATTTATCCAAGAGCCTTCCTGGAAATTTATTCACTTTGTACTATTTATTACAACCTCTGAAGAAGAAGAAGTAGTTGGTACCTCTAAACTCTTCAAAATTTGTTTTGTTATCAGAAGAGATATGTCAGAATAGAAGACAATGGACTCTATTTATTTTCATTTTCTTATTTTCAAACTTAAAATTGGGAGTTAGCATGACACAGTCACAAGTCATGGTCATACAATCACATGTCACAGAAGAACAAAGAAGATTCCAGAATGATGATATTATACTACATGTTAATGGCATGTAGTACATATGTTCTTTAGAGTAGGCTAGGCTTAGTATAGTATGAACCATTAACCAAGTGTATATAAGATAGACACTTTGTAACTGGAACACTTTGTAACTGGAATTCTATTGAGTTTTCTTATATTAATCCAATACAAGGTTCCTCTTTTAACCTATCTCTAGATCTTAAGTCATAACAAGATATAGTTGACTATAAAGACATTTAGTTTCTGTCCTTTTTTAATAGAGGCAGATATCAATTCCTTATGAACATCTACTCAGATGGTCTTTATACTACTGTAGACTTGTTGTCTAATAAAGCTCTGAATATTCTCAACTTGTTGTATATAGGAAAAGACTTTAACATCAAAGATACTAAATAGGACTCTTCAGTTTCTTCACATTTTACAGCTGGCCAGATTTTGATAGACTTGGCTGAATTCTACAGTTTTGTATACTCAATTCCAGTACTTTATATCTATATCTATTATTCAGATATTGAAGGTCATACTAACTCAGTTATTAACCTTATTGTCAGAGCTAAAGACAGTGGACTTGAATTATTTTCAAACTTTTTCTTACTTTTATTTTCTGTTCCTTTTATTTTTATTTTGGGGACTTAGGGTTAAGGTTTAGTATGATGTCACATGTCACTGTCACACAATCATGTGTCATGATGGAAAGCAGTAAAAGATTCTGGAAGAAATAACACCATACAGCATGTTATACATATGTTGACCTTAAGGCAGACACATGGTCATTTAGGGTAGGCTAATGATAGGGTAGCATGGACCACTAGTCTAAGGTATATAAGGTAGACAATCCTGTACAGAGTTCTCTATTGAGTTCTCTTGTGTTAACCAATATAAGGTTCCCTTTTTTTAACCTACTCTAAGGTCTTTGAATCATAATACTTATTTTCTTAGACATGAGTGCTGAGATCTCTCATTGTATTAAACCTAATCTCAAAAGACCCTTATATTATACTTCTCTCATAGTTGATCTTTTTATCACTCTAGAGAACATCTGTATATGTAGAATGGTTCTAAAGTATGACAGTGAAAAAGAAATGGTCTTCTTGCTCTCTATGAGTAAAGAGCCCTTTCAACTCAACTTCTCTGGACTAGACTCTGTTATTAGTCTTAACATACTCTCTGAGACAATCTCTGGGCTCTTTGCTGACTGCTAGGCTACTTATGCTAAGAAAAGTACTACCATTACTTAGTCTAAGAAGTAGTGGAACAATGAATGAAAAACTGTATTAGAAACTTACAGAAGAGCTAGAGAGAGTGCTTACTGGTTCTCCTTTTACTCTGTAACTAGACAGGCCAAACAGCACTTTTTTGACAATAGGATTTCTGAAATTACATTTACTAACAAATAACCTTAGGATCTAATGAGCTAGGTCAAACAGCATAAGTTGCCTACAGTAGAGGCCATTTGCTTTTAAGGACATCTCTACAATGACCTCTCAGACTTGTAAAACACACTCCACCAGTCTTATAATGCTGCAGATAATCACTTTATTAATCTCTCTGTTTTATATGAGGTCTCTAGCTAGGCCATTTGATTCTGGGTACTCTTTTCACTATTAAAAATGCAAGAAGCACTTAAGACCTGCTATAATATTTTTGTTCCAGATTCTAGCCATATTACTTGGTGGTATCTCAAGCTTATTCTAGCCAACAACACCTATACTGTAGATATTCTCTTCTTGGCTAATACATGTCTATCACTGTGACACTGGCCTAGACACTTTAAGAAGTTGGTTTCTGTTATTGTACCTAAGTCAAATAAACCTATTTATGATACCTCTAAGGCTTTCAGGCCTATTGTTCTACTTAACATGCTTAGCAAGCTTATTGAGAAGATAATTACTAGGCAACTCCAGTTTGATACTGTCAAGTATAGTATTCTTTATCAAAACCAGCTTGGAGATGTGGCCCAACACTCTACTGAAGATGTTGGTATATTTCTAACACACTTGGTTTAAGCTAGCTAGGCCAAGAGACTTAAAAGAAGTGGTGTAGTATTATTTAATATTACACAGTTTTTTCCTTCTTTGAATTAAACATAGTATTCTTACTTTAATTTTCAGACACTTTGGCTTTGCAGACT
>Ga0157364_1000040_pt1 | contig 45040 bp, 25 predicted proteins | sample AttsexASBM2_FD_111476 | JGI IMG/M metagenome (GOLD analysis project Ga0157364, IMG submission 111476) | Fungus gardens microbial communities from leaf cutter ant in Ribeirão Preto, State of São Paulo, Brazil - Atta sexdens ASBM2 | ecosystem: Host-associated > Fungi > Mycelium > Unclassified ...
ACCCCTCCTTCTTAAGTCACTAGATTTCAACGCCTAAGGCTATGTTCAGATTCCTACCCGAGTGCCATCCAAGTATCACTCTATTCTTGTTATTTATCGAATGTTAAACAAGAATACATGATATCCGGAGAATACCCAGGTGTTCTGAACACGTCTCAAGCTGAAATCAGACTACGCATTGAAAAATGAGATTGAAGATTGAAAGATTGAAGTTTAACCAATCAGAACAAAAGAAGTCAAAATTTCTCTGTCCTCATTGGTGAAATTTCAATCTTTAATCTTTAATCTCAATCTTCAATGCATAGTCTGATTCCGATCTCAGGCTAAGTTCGGGAAGACACTATTAAAGTGCCTTTTCATGCTGACGTTTGTCGCATTTTTAGCGTCAACGGGTGCGGTCTACTCAACACTACAAATGCTTCGAAACTTTTGATTGACCAACCGGAAAAAAGAATTTCATTAATTGACCAATCAAAAAATGCTTCGAATCTTTTATAGCACCAAATGGATGGTATGTAGCCAATATAGGTTACGTGATCGAAGTTCACGCTAAAATAGAGATAATGCCTTTTCATGCTGATGCTTATTTTTAGCGCCAAAATAGACGTAATCAAAATTTACGCTTGATATTGGTCAATTTCTATTTAACTTATTTTAACGCCCAAAACGAGCGTCAGCATGAAAAAGCACCTTTATGAGACGTTTCATTTGCGAGGTTCTTAGAAACCTAGAATGTTTAGAGAACCTAAATGTGGCATCCGAGAATTTCAATGTAAATTGTAGAAATATTTAAATAATCTCTGTGAATGAATCTGTGAATATCCCTAACAGCAAACGTCGATACGTCAACTATAAATTGACTTTGCTAAGTCAAAGTCTTTAGAAGCCTGTAAGTCGACTTTGTACAGATGTCCTTCCAATATCGACTTTAGGATGTCTAGTGCGATTTACGCACAAAACTTACATGTGGAATTCGTTCTTTTTGTGTAACTATAGTTAAACAAGGATGAATGCTGTTCTTGAGCGTTGTGAACATGAATCGCATCACAGCTTAGAATGGTTAATTTAAAGTCGGCTTATAGTCATCTTTAAAATGGGACATTATATGATATACTTCCTAGTCAGAAATAATAATGGAATCGAAAGCATTAAATCGATGTCGAATCGACGTTGATTCGATGTTGATTTCATTATCATTTCTGACTGAGTTAGAAACGTCTAAAGTCGACTTGTGGACGTCCATTTTTCAGACGTCTAGGAGCTATAGTCGATTCAGAGTCGATTTAGAATCGACTTTGTGCTGTTAGAGTATTTTATACATATATGTATGTACATATAGCCGGTTGCAACACCTTTTTTTCGATTGGTTTCGGAACGCAACTTGCTCTCACCGAGCGATTGATTCTTATTCATGGATCCGCAAATAAGAACTCTAATAATCTCAAATAATCGGGTGAGTAGGCTGGGTGAGTGGGCTGCATTCCGAAACCCATCGAAAAAGTGTTGCAACCTTTCTGTAACCGGTTGTACATGACTTCACCAACAGTTATATTATTGCTTCCATATTATTATTAAAACGTTCTCCAATGAAACTTAATAAGCACCAAGATAACCTCGTAACACAAAGAGCACCAAATTAATGTAAAAAATAAGCGACAACACGAAAAAAATATCCGGACGTTTCAGGATTCGTACCGAAGTCTAGTCTCCTTCATATTGGTAAACTTACATCCTACAAATGAATTACATACAGTCCTGACGTTGATAGATTCTCTAGAGAGATAAGACCATGCACATAAAAAAATTTAAGCCTTACCAGTAAGCGAATCGACCAATCACAGTCAAGCAATAAGGCAACCATTTTGAAACTTAAGACTTAAAATTTAAAAATTTGAAAAATTTCGTAAGAATGAAATTCCTACGTCTTATGGCTTATAGTCCTTATGGTTAACCAATCGCATGCGACCGTCTCCTTCAAATTTCGAGGCGCACACTGTCATTTATGTGTTAAATTACGAAAGCATAGTTTATTTTGAATTATATTTCAATGTTAATAACGAAGAAAAAATGAGTAAATATTTTTCTCACGAATAAAAAATTCTTTAATTAATGATTTAAATGAAGGTAATCAGTTTAATAACAAGTTTAATCTAAAAAATATTCACAAAAATGGTGATGAATTATTAATAGATGCAATAAAAGAATATCCACATTTATATAATTTATCTCTAAAAGATTACAAAGATATATATTCCAATATAAGATTTCGGCAACATTAGACAATGAATAATTTAATCTAATTACGTTTAATTTATTTACATTTAAATTATGTTTAATCTTCTTATGTCTAATTACATTTAATTTAGTTCTTACGTCTAATTTATCTGCAATTGCTGCCCCATATACTTCTATGGATGCAGTAAAAACTACTAGCTCATACCTAATTAATATAGATAATAGGAAATTATTCATGCAAACTTGTATCCTAAAACATATTTAGAATAAAACCCAAGCGAAAAATTGTAAAGTTTATTTATCAATATAATTTTGGAATGATGTTTTTTAAAATAGCACTTATCACTGACTAACAACATCTAAGATAAAATTTACGCGTCTAAAATCTTTTATAGACGAAAAATTTAACAGGATGTCTGATTACGATTTCTTCAACCTCGATAAAAGGATTAAAAGGTTAATTGTTAAAGTATTCGAGACACGTAGATCTGATGCGCAATCTCGAAATTATCGAATCGGATTGGTACGACGTAAGGTCTTAAGTTATCTATGTGCCATAGGCAAGCGAATGCCTATAAACAATTGACGATAACAGAAAAAAATATCAGAACTCTCCTCGTCTCGATCCCAGACCTAAATCTCTCCTCCGAGTTGATAGACTTTCGTTCTGCACTGAGCCATACAGACGCTAGTAGTTTCTCTATTATCCCTATTTCCCCCAATAAATTTCTTACATGCTTTGCTTGTTGAATTCGACCAATGTGACATCATCATGTTTTTCTCTTTCTTCGCCCTTAACCATAAACGTACATACCTTATCTGCTAAAAAGCTTCCGAAAAATTAGGTGTTATAGTTTCAAAAACGTTTCCACATATATATATATACGTATATATATATATATATATATATACATATGTACAGAAATCTGCAGTAATGTAATGCATTTATCTGTAGTGTAATGTAATTTGTCAATATGTTACAAAGTAAATGTTTTATATGGAATATTTATGGAATATTGTAAAATTGATGTTTCATTATTGCAAATATAGCATTGCTGTAATGTCTTTGAACGTCAAACAAAATATTCCAAATCAAACATTTCTTAGATGTTGCTAAATATTTTTTTTCTAACATCTCAAATTATTGAAATAATAGCTAAGATGTAATGGCATGTGAATGTTACAATTGAAATATTATTTTGAAACATTCATGAAACGTTTTATAAACTTTTTTATGTAACATTTCAATTTGCAATATTGTTGCTGAAATGAAACATCTCCTGTATATTATATTATATTATTTATATTTAGTGGATGACAAAAATAAAAATTGAGTGTATATTATTAAATATGTCAAAGGAGCAAATGACAATCCAATCCCTTGAAATTATTTTATTTTATTTTATTTTATCCTTCAAATAACATTTTATTTTAATTCTCAAGCTGTTGACATATTGAAGATAATACTTCTATAACTATGTTTGAATTTTCATATGAATTTGAATCTAAAGACTTAATTTTGTCCTTATTAGCTTGATATATCGGTAAGCAGTTTAGACAATTTTTCATGTGATCAAAAAACATTTCATTAGTACTTTTTACCAAATATTTTATCTCTGGGTAAAGCTCATCGTGACCACACAGATGCGCACTCATCATAAATTCTAGACGTCTCTCACTACATTCTTTCGGATCAAACGACGGTACTGCGTCTAAAAATGCATCAAAGTTTGTATTGAGCGAAGGTGTTGAAATAAGTAATATGTTTTACATGCAATGGCTTAATTTATATCGTGCATTTGATATGATGGATACTATGACCCATATTTAGAAAAGCGCGCTTTTATCTCTGAAATTCTACAGTATGCGTAACATAAATTATAGCATGTTAGCGTGCTAACATCGATTCTGAATAAGCGTAAGCGCGTTCTGAATACGGGTCTATAACTAGTAATTTTTTATTGAATTACGGTTGTGTTCCAAAATTTATTGCCAATTTATTTACTGCAAATCTATAGTGCACGTAACGCAAACTATAGATTTTATTGGCAATAAATTTTTTAACACAGCTTATATTAATTTTGACAATACGTAAACACATATACGTATGTGTATTTAATTAATCATTTTAATGCATATTGTATCAATTTAGTACATTCTTTAAATATATATTACTGAAATTAAAATACTTTAATAGCAAGTTAACATGCATATTCAGTATAGATACAATTATGAAGCACAGAAATGCGGAAGACAAAATTAATTAAACTTTACTAAATTTCCGCATTTCCGCATGTTCTGTTTCGCTTGTTATAATTTCCTAATATTACCTGCAGTACAATTTGAGCGGAAAAGCTCAAGAAAAATGTTAAACGAGGATAAATAATACATGGACTCGAAATTTCCAAAAACAGTTCAATAAGCATATATAAAATTTTTCTAAGTATCGCGATGTCGCAGCAAAAATTGGGCGAAGCTGAACATTTCTCGTATGGGACAAGCGAATGAGTCGAGCTACGCATGGCTACACAAAAAAACAGAATTAATTGAAAAATGTGATCTTAGTATCAATCATGAAACTTGATTCCTAGGATGGAAAGTGAAAAGTGAAAAATTTCTCCATTAATTTCAATCGTAAAAATTTTCACTTTTCACTTTTCATCCTAGGGATAAAAAAATTTTATTGATACCCTTATACGAGGATTATTATTTATTCAGAATAATAAACAAAAACAAATATTTATCATTGAAAATGGTTTTATTGTTTTTCAAAATATTTTCCACGATGATCGATATACTTTTGCATACGTTTGAACCAATTTTCATAGCACTTTTTCCATTGAGGTATCTTCAAAACATGCATTTTGAATGCATCAACCGCTTCGTCTGGCATCGAAAATCGTTGATCACGTAGTTTATTCTTCGCATACGAGAACAAAGAAATCATTGAGTGCCAATATAAGGCTTGTACGGCGGATGACTCATCAATTCGATGTTTTTACCGGTCAAATATTGAGTTGTTGGGCTGATGTATGAGAGCATTGTCATGATGAAGAATGATTCTGCATCGCTAGTTGTTTTTTCTTATTTCTCCAAGGACTTCTAGCAAACAAATGATTGTGTATCATTCAGAATTGACCGTTCTACGATCCTCTAGCACTGTCGCCACATATCCATTTATCCAAAAAAAAAACAGATGACCATTTGTTTCGAGCGCGAACAACTGTTGGATTTGGCTCATCTTGGAAGACCCATACAGTCGATTGCTGTTTATTTTCGGCTCATGTGTGTAGATCCAAGATTCGTCACCTGTATAGATGTTATACATGGTTTTTGACTCACCATGATTATATTTTTTTAAGCATTTCTTTGCACTAATCGACACGAGCATGTTATTGAGTGATCGTTAACTTATGCGGAATCCAACGCGAACAAATTTTTTTATGGCTAAACGTTCATATAAAATCTTGTGTATGCTTGTCATACTAATGCTCCTCAATCTTACGGTATGTCACATGACGATCTTGCATTATCAGTTTGCGCACAGCATTGATGTTTTCTGGCACAACAGATTTTGGACGACCTTCTTTAAATTCGTCTATGAGCGACAGCCACGATTGAATTCACTAAATCAATAATATATAGTGGTTTTAGATAATGCTTTATCGTCAAAAATCGAAGTGAGTTGATCAATGCATTGTTGTTGAGATAATCCATGTCAAAAGTTGTAAATCATCGCACGAAAATTTTCACGAATTAATTCCATTTTTTGACTGAGATGAAATTTTCAAGTCACTATAAACAACACAAGCATCCGTATGACAAAACATTCTGAGTACGTATACCGTCAAAAATGTCAAACTTTACAATGGATATGTTACAATGGGTACGTTAGATGACACCTAACAACACCAGTTTCGGATACATAAATAGTCTACGTATATTGTAACCTTGATATATGTAATAAAACATCTTACAACCTCTACTGGAAAAAATTATATATATGCTTATTGCATGACTGTGTTCGGAAATTTATCCGGTTCATTATTTATCTTCGTTTAACATTCAATGAACAACAAAGATAAAATAATACATAGATGCACTCGAGTGAAGACAACCTGGATGTCGCGCATTGCGTATCGCGCATCGCGTATCGCGTGTCGCACATCGCGCATCGCGTGTCGCACATCGTGTTGGTGTGCAAAAGCCATAAGGGTGCTGTCCCATAGAGTTGATAACGGAACTCGCGGAATCAATACGACGAATCATAGTCCGCTATTTTCGCTATAATTTCACCGTTACAATTAGCAGAATGAACGAAAGTTAGTCTTGCAATATTATATGCTGTCGATGTATATTACAGCCATTGCGTCCATATAATTGATTACATACTATTTTTTATTTTCTTCATTAATATGGACACAATAGCAGAATGCTAATGAGTCGATAATTACAGTAAATATGAATGTATATATTAATTAACAGTTTACGATTCCGTTTATTTTCTTTCTCTTATATTTTATTAATTGAGCGGTAAACGCGGCAGCGGAATTAAGTTTCAGTCAATCATGAGACAATTTTACAGTTATATTAAAAATATTTTATTACTAAAGAAGTTCTAATGTTTACCAGTATGTTATATAGATTGTTATATTTATTAAAATATTATTTTTATTTTTTATTTATTATTATAAGTATTGTAAATAACATAAAAAATATGATTTTTATTATTCTGCACGTTCCATTTCCGTTTATTCCATTAAGGCTGTGGTCAAAATCGCGCTACAAATGCTTTGAAGCATTTGATGAACCAATTAGAAGAAAGAATTTTATAAACTGACCAATTAAAAAAACGCTTCAAAGCGTTTGCAGCATCGCGTTGACCGTACTTTAAATGGGACATGAAGGATTTAGGAAAAGCGTAAGAAAAACAGAACAGAATGTCTGTGATTTGTCGTGTGTGATTCGTCGCGAGTTCCGTTGCCAATTTCCGCTTTATGGGACGGCCCTTTTGAATAATCTATAGACAGAGAGGGTAGAGATTTAAAAAGAGACGCTGTCCAACTGCACTCTGTGTTATCCTTCCATCATGGATTATAACTTACCTGTTATATAACTACCAGTCATTTTGGAGAATCTATATTATCAATTTTGTTTTTACTTGATTTGTCTCTATCTATGTTGTCACTTTTTTAGTTTATATCTAAAACAAAAAACGATTTATATATTATAGTAATATGAATTCAATTCATCTAAGACTGGAGTCCCATGGAGTATAGGGCTGCCGCACACAAAATTCTGTAACAGTATATGTAAGGTGTACTATGGGGTAACTAAAGTCGATGAGCCAATCAGGATACTACTTTAGATTACGATAATCTAATAGAAATAAAAATCTAATAGAAAGAGATAATCTAATAGAAATAAAAATAAAGTAAACATATCCATAACTTCGTAATAAGACGAATTTTAACCGATTGAAACTCGCCTTATGGATAAGTTTATTATTTCTATTTGGAGTACGTAGATCTAAAGCAATATTCTGATTGGCTCTGATCTCATCAGTTTCACGTCTTAAAATTACTGTTACAGAAATTTTGTGTGCGGCAGTCCTTATCGCGTAACCAATTAATAATCAGTAAGAGGCTCCGCACAAAAGGAACTCTTAAACGCGAAACCACAACAGCGAACCTCTTTAGATTGGTTATGCCTACTGCACACTGGACGATGCGATGAGCGATGAACGACGAGCGATCCAACAAAAGCTCTGCTTTTTCTCACGTGATGACATAAAGCAAAGCTCTCATTAGATATCGCTCATCGCTTATCGCTTATTGCATTATTCAGGCATTATGCCTCCGACACACCAGTGCGATGTTCAATGAATATATATCTTTATCAATATTTTCATTCTAAAAGTATATACTGTTATTGGATATTGCATGTCGTGCGCGACTAACATCGCGCTGGTGTGTCGGAGCTATTACGCGATTACGCAATACGCGGTAAATACACTTTATGGGACTCCAGCCTAATCGCTTTTGCACACTGGACGCTTGCCGCATGAGAATATGCGACGCGATATTCAATAAATAGAATCGATATCAATGTCGAATCAATGTCGAAATCAAATTGACATCGAATCGATATCGATTCGATTGTATAAATCTGATTATAGGTTATTTGGGTTATATAGATAACATGCTCCTGCCATAGTTCCTACTAATAAGTGCATTGGAATAGAAGCTATGATAGGAACATGTTGAAGCATGTTGGAGTATGCGATCAGGGCCATCAATCTCCCCTCTTGTTCCGAACGTTATCATAATGAACGCAACCATATGCTTATATGGTGATATCGGCCGGAAACGATTTCCATATGACAGCCATATTAAATATTAATTCTTCATTTCCTGTGTCATAGCTATCGAGAGATCGCTACAAACGGTGCTGGTAACGGAAAAAAACCATGGCAGTTTGGTGGCCTTGTATACAATGCGAATAAACCTTATGAATACCGACTAGTGCGGTATCATACATATGTAGTAGTACATACGCGGTTAAATAACTGAACTAGGGATGCGTTACATGTTATGCCTCCGGCACACCAGCGCGATGTTTGTCGTGCGCGATACATATCCAAGTATACAGCTTTACCGATGTTTTCATTCATTCAAAGATATATTCTCATTGGATATCATCATTGGATATCGCGTGTCTCTCGCAACAAATATTGCGCTGGTATGCCAAAGCTATAAGTCGGAGATATGTTATTAGCAGCTTACAAGAAGACTGACTTGATCAGGAGATCGATTCTGTATCTTGAAACAAGGTAAAAATTACAAAAGTAAAAGAGCGAATTTATTAGAATATTAATAATTTCATTGGTCAACATCCAGTAAATTTATTCACTTTTGTAATTTTCACCTTGTTTGAAGATATAAAATCGATCCCTAGGATATCGATTTTCTAATTTTTATCATGATAAAAATGTGAGCCATTTTACATTATGTGATTCTCTACTTTCATCATCCAATTGCAAGCAACCTTACGGAAGTTCGTTTGGCAAGAAATTTCTTAATGAATGATAAGATCCGAAAAAGACTGAGAAATAGAGCGAGAGAGGAACCACAGCCGACTGAACCGACTGAATTAACAATTTTTAAATTTTAAATATATAATTTTGTACAGTCCAAAGATAAAAATAAAATCAAATGGCAATATACATGGTAGTAAAATTTTGTTACTGGATAAATAGGATAAAAAGATCTTTGAATCACATATGAGAATTACACGAAGAATGCTTAGAGATATTTATTTTCAATAGGATTGACTTTATAAATAATGGCAGAAAATCGTTTTAGGCCCAGTTCCACAACTCACGGTTTATTACTTTTAACCATTTTTAATCGAAGTCCGATTTACTCGTCATCTATTTTCAATTTTAGAATTGAAAAAAAAAGGAATAAATTGAACTTTACAGTTGTGGTCCAATTCATGCTGACAACGTTCATGAGCAGCATTTGTCTTCGTTTAACATTTGAGAAACAACAAGAATGAAATGGTTTTTAATCTTTGTGAGCGTGAATTGGACCGCGATTCACTTCACATTTTCATGTTTTTTCTCACAAATCTAGTAATCGGCAAATCTAGTATTTCATATTTTGACTTCGTCGTTACGAAATCACGCGGACAAACTCATGTGAGATGAAAGTGCGAAAAGTGAGTGATCTCACTCGAATTACAGAATCGACTCCCAGAACTAGAGGAATCTTTACTACTATAAAAATGATGGAGAGTAAATATCCGATAAATTTTAACCATAACATAACATTTTCGAATATCAAAAATATGCGTGATGAGGATGAAAGAAATTGATCAGAGATATGTAAATGCGAATGACTCACGAATCCGTTTAGAGATGAGTCATAAGCATAGAGTATAGGAAACTTGGTTTTGAAAAGTATAAGGTACTATAAACGTAAGTATTCGCATATCCGCCATTTTTACTCCTTTCCTCACACCTTGCTCTGTTTCCATTCTATCACTGAGCTGAGAAGGTTATGATCGTTACGGTTGTTACAGCTTCTAAGCTGCTGGAAACCTTGTAGTTTCGTATTTATGTATTTCCGCACTTCGAAATTTTATCATAAGACTAAGAGACGAAAAGAAGAATATAAAAAAACTGAAATATTATATATTAACGAAGGCAAACAAATTTATAAAATGTCTTGTTGTGGTAAACTGTATCAATAAATCAGAAAAAGGTATTCGATTATTTAAATTTCTTGCGGATAATATTCGTCAACAAAACAAATACATGACTTGTGAATAAACATCACTTCCTCGTAGATGAGAAATTTCAATCTTTTTCTTCAAATTGACATATATATTTGGCATTTTATCTAGAAATAACCTAGACACTCTCCTGTATTAATATTAAAATAGATATTCAACTGATTTTGAGAGCAAAAATGAAATAAAAGGAGCTACAAAATTCAAGCAGCAAATACAAATCATAATCTGTAATGATCATTCGTCACAGCTCAGTGATGGAATGGAGACAGAGCAAGGAGTGGGAAAAGGAATAAAAATGGTGGATGCGAAGTTTTACTTATGTTTCTAGTGCTTTAAAAAGTATAGAAATTCAAATTTGTATAAAATTTCATTTTATTTAATGAAATAATTTTAATCAAATCTTATAGGAATTTTGTAAATCTTATAAAACCTGATAAAACACGAGAGAATTCATATTCGATATCAATCATGATGCTCACGTGGTTGACGATAGAAAATAACATAAACTTATAGAAAATTATACAAATTGATAGAAATCTTATTATCGTTTTCAATTGTTTTCTATCAACTTTTTTTATCAGAGTTCTGTCCTGTGTTCAGATGAAAAAATGAACAAGAGAATAAAATGATTAGGAATACCTTCGATTTCCAAAATCAAATGGAAACAAAGATTATGTTTTATATTTATATTAATTACTATTAAGAATTAAATGAAATATATGGTTATTTTATCGCATACCGTATACGCTATATCTAATTGTACTTTAATTTCTCTATAATATACTTACCAGATCGTAATCGACGAAGCCAACGACACGTGCAAGACTGTTGAAGACAGTGCAAGAAATGCTAGAACATGCCTTCTATGCCCTATTATGCAGCTTAGTCACAGGTCTAGTTTCCACCGAAGGTTTAAACTGGATCAGAATGTAAGAACTTACCAATTACAGTTGAGCATTCCCCTCTTGTTCGACTATAACAGGGGAATACTCGTCTGTAGTTGATAGTTTAGCGGCGGAGTGGGGAGGGAGAGAGAGAGAGAGAGAGAGAGAGAAAGAGAGAGCAAAGGATTGAGGAAAGAAGCAAGAAAGACTGAGAAAAAGACTAAAAATGGCGGATGCGAATACCTATATTATATTAGGTGTAGTAAAAAGAAATCCATTATTTTTCTATTCAATTTCATGCAAAAATAATGGATTTCTTTTTCCTACACCTAAAGTAGTTTTAGCTGTCCTCTTTCAGGTTTCTCTTAGAGCCATTCCATACAAACTTGCATAGCCGCATAAACGTGTGCATAAAGAAAATCATCCAATCATATTTTATATTTGTCTTTATGATAGAAATTGGATAATTTTTTGTATGCATATAGTTATGTGGCTATGCAAGTTTGTGTGGAATGGTCCTTATGGCACATTCGGTACATATGAATTGACACGGTTTTAGTAGTATTTATTCACGATGTCCACATAATTTTGTTTTAACTTTTGGTCTTTCTTCTTTTATTACACGTATCTTCTATTTCATTGTTACTACTTGTTTCTAATACTTTATTTATAAATAATTTTAATCTTCCTTTATCTATCATTTTGTAATATTTTGCTATCTAACTAATATTGTTTGTTCGAACACTATACTGACAAAAATGTCAGTGTGACATTTTTTGAACTCGTCCGTTCATTCGAATACAAATTCAGCACCACACTGAATCAGTTTTCATTTGCCGAATACGACAACTTGAATGCACTGATGTACGCACAACAATGCGTAGCACCGAAAAGTTCGCGCTCAGTGCGCACTAGTGCAGTCTATCGAATGCGTCATTTCTTTTTCAGTTTTATATTCTATGTTTAAACTCCTTTGTAGGTTATGTATCGAAAGTTTATTTTATAGGTTATATTATTTAAAATATTATCTAAACAAATTGTAAAAAAAACGATATGGTATGTATAATAAATATTTGTTTTCAGGTTTTTTGGGTTATTAAATTATTTTGCATATGAATGCAAAACTCATGAATAGAAAAATTAATTAATAAGAAGTGTCAAGAGACAATAGTCAATAATTTATTTATAATTTTTATTTATAAATAGAATAATCGACTTTTTCAGTAAAGCTAATAAAACGGAACGATTGTGATGAAGCCATTTTCTCCTTAATGCATTTAAACGTCAAAAATTATGTCTTTAAGTGACAAGACAAATGTTACGACTACAGAGAGGGACGACAGAAAGAGTCTACGAAAGCAAAAACGTGCTCATCACAGATTGCTCCGAGATATGAACATTAAATGTACCGAGCAGCCTACGCAGGTAAATGTGTGCTTATTCTAGACTAGAATGTGGAATTTGTTTTAACTATTTTTAAGCTTGATATTTTTCACAGCACTTAATGATATGCAATGGTGGTCTAGTTACTGGCATCAAAAGAGAGACATTGCAATGTGTATTAGATCCTCTGATCTCTAAGTATACTTTGATAATGCCAACAAGCAAGTCATATTGCTTTGTAACGTGCAGCTCAAAGGAGGATGCAACATGTGTATACAACTATATTCATGGACGCATTAAGCTTCCGGGTCAGAATGGTCCATTATATGTATGCTATACTGAAACAGGTATACTGTTATAATAAAACTATATAATTCCAATTTTAATTTAGAATTCTTTCTTGTGTAACAATGTAATGTTCTATTTCTAGTTTCTATCATAGATTATGTTGTGCCCGATCCTGCATTCCCCCCTGGTCTTACTTTAATGGAGAATTTCATAACAGAAGAACAAGAGAAAATTTTGTTAGAAACGCTCAATTGGGACAAATGTAAGAATGTGATAGATTTGCAGTCAATTAATTGGGATGAACATGGTAAAATAGATTTGCAATATATAATTCAATAATGTAATTAAGAAAATAGTTTAAAGGAGAGTTTTTCTCGTTTTAGCTAGTACTTTAGCAACTGTCTGGTCGCAACTGAAATACAGAGATGTAAAACATTTTGGGTATGAGTTCGAATATGACACAAACCTAGTAAATCCTGACAAACCTATCGAGCCAATTCCTCAGGAATACAAATTTTTGCAAACTTTATTTGACAAGCATGGTCATAAGTATGTTTATGATCAGTTAACTATCAACAGATATCTACCTGGACAAGGTCTTGATATTCATACAATTTCATAAAATTGTGCTTTTTTTTAAAAAAATTGTTTAACAAAGTAAAGATTTTTAAACATTTCAGTTTCTTATTATATTAATTACATTATAATATTGTCATTATATGATTTATGTAAATTGTATAAATTTAATATATTTTAATCGTAAAATTAAATTAACAATTGAATTAATAATTTGGATCGTTAAATTCAAATCATATATTATATTGTAATATAAACTAAGATCATATATTGTAATATATGATCTTATTCAGGTATACCATCGCACATTGACACACATAGCGTCTTCGAAGATACTATATTATCTCTATCATTGGGATCCACATGGGTCATGAACTTCAAGAAAGAAGATAAAAAAATCGATGTTCTCCTGCCAGCCAGATCTTTATTGATTATGACAGGAGAAGCGAGATATGCATGGACACATGGCATCTGTCCTCGTTACAGTGATGTTATCAAGACAGAAAATGGACCTACATCGCAAGAACGTGGTATCAGAGTATCTTTCACCTTCAGAAAAGTACGACATGGTGAATGTTATTGTGACTTCAAAAACTACTGTGATACTGCGAAACGTGAAACTTTCATTGACGACAAGACAGCATCGGGATTGGAAAGTTCATATGTACATAAGGTGTGTAGACTCGAACGATGTGAGAATGTTTTGTTTCTTACGATTACTGAAATTGTGCTTTTACAGGTTTATGAGGAAATATGTAATCACTTTAGCGAGACGCGACATAAACAATGGCCCAATGTAACAAAATTCCTTGAAAGTTTAGAAGAAGGCACATTGCTTTTGGATGTGGGTTGCGGGAATGGCAAATATCTTTGTGGAAATCAGAATGTATATAAGGTACTTTCTTATTATTTCATTAATAGTAGCTTTTTTTAATTAATAGGAATTAATTAAAATTCAAAGTATCAATAATAAGAAAGTCATTAAGAATTGGCATGATAAACGGAGTTACATTTATACAATTATTTTAATTAAATTACAATTGTGTTTACAAACCGTAATATGTTTCGACTCTAATTCGGTTCATTCTCAGTAATATTATAATTAATATACAAAATTAACGATAGTTCCACATCTTAATAAAAAAATGCAAATGTTTAGATGTTTAATGAAGTTGAGTGTCTCACTTTTTTTACCATAGCTGAATACAAGCTTTTTTTTATTAAGACACGGAACTATCATTAATTTTGTATATTAATCGTTGATATTGATGAGGATGGCTCGAATTGGAATCGAAACAATTTGCAAATCGAATGTAATCTGATTATGATACATATTAAAGTAATTATATAAATGTGATTGCGCTCTGTTTACTACGCCGACTCCTAACTCTTTTTATTGAGGTTTGTTAAGACAGAAATTTTTTGTTACATTTTTTATTACTTTAATTTTATTGTTGATACTTAATTAATAGGACTATATAATTAGGTATAAAAAAAGTTGAATACGCTGACATTTAGTTTGTTTACATTATACCCTTTTAAGCAGAGGCGTTACTAATCTCGAGAATTATCTTAGATGGGATGTGATCATAGCTCTGGATTGATGGGTATATGTCGCAAACGAAGCTTCGAGGTTCTTCAGTGTAATTGTCTATATTTACCGTACAAAAATGATTCCGTAGATGCTATAATCAGTATTGCAGTTATTCATCATTTATCCACTGAGGAACGAAGACTACGAGCTATCTCCGAGATAGTTCGAGTGCTGAGACCAAAAGGAAGATGTTTGATTTATGTGTGGGCAATGGAGCAACGCAGAAATTCCCAGGATTCGCTCTATTTAAAGTCTGGCAAAAAAAGCAAGGAATCTGAGACAATCAATCCGAGCAAAATCAATCATGAGAGAATTTCCGAGTGTAATTTAACGTTACCGATTCACGAAAATAGGATGGTCTTCCCTCAGAGCGACATGCTAGTTCCTTGGACCAAGAGGAGCGGTGAACATTTTCTGAGATATTATCATGTATTTCGCGATGGCGAGCTTGCGAGATTGTGCACAAAAATACCATTGGCCTCGATTAAGGAGGTGTACTATGATCAAGGTAATTGGTGTGTGATTTTGGAGAAATGTACAAAGATTATAGAATAAAAATTAGATTGAGATAATTAATCTTCCAAAATTATATATTTTTAAATCTAATCGCTATCTATTAAATCCACTAAGTCTATTTTTTTTCTTTCTGAAGATGGTGATTTGTCGAGAATTTCATCGTCTGAATCAGAATTAAATGTACTGACTTCTTCTTTCTTAATTGAATTCTGCAAGAACATTAAAAAATTATTGCAATTAATTATCAATTTGAAAACAAATTGAAAAAATTATTATAATACTATAATAAATATGTTCTTTCTCTGTACTTACGTCGGGAATGGATATTAATTCAGCAGATCCTTCTTCATATTTTATAATACGACTCTTTTCTTCATTTTCCACTTCCATGAAATCTATAAAATTGTATATATACATATATAATTATATTTCGTATATTAAATAAAATAAAATAAATTTTTAATTATTAATTTTAATTCAATGTAATGAAAGCTAATTCTAATTCTAATTAAATATGATTATAAAAAATTAAAATTTATTAAAATTTACTTCAATTTATAATAAAATTAATCTGATTTAAATAAATTTAATCTTAACACACATGCATGTATAAAAAATAAATTGGATGAAATATATACCTTCGATTATAGCTGTTGCGTCCCATTTACGTAATTTAATGCTAATGTGATCGCCAATCGTTGTCGTTAATTTATTCACTTGTATGCTTTCTTTAAATCTAGATATGTTACTGTCATCTTTTTTATATCTATAATAAAATATCTATTTAATAGTTTTAATTTTCTTCTATATTATAAAATAATCAGAGAATTTCTTCTCTAATTAATATTTCAAATTAAATTGTACGTGAATAAAAAAGTTAATGTCTGTCATGAATATTTAGATTATTTATTATATTTTATATTCGTAAAAATTATTTTAAAATTAAATTAATATACAATATAAATAAGCTATTACTTTCAGAACAATGTAAAATCATACCTTGACTGCACATCCTTGATTACTGCCTCCTTGATCTGCTGCACCAATTTTGTTGCATAATTAGCTGCATCATTAGAAACAGCGGATATGACATCTTTGACAATCATAGTTTTTGTTAAATAATCGAAATGCAAGCTACAAAGTTCTCTATAAGAGTTCACACCAAGAGTAAGTTCTGCGACACCAACTTTTTCTTCTATGTAAGTGGGATCCATTATAGTGTTGCCACTGTGCAATTCATATATTTTATTATTTGCGTGTATAGTTCAGAAATTGTTAAATTTTATTGGTAGATTTTTTAAGGTAGGAAGGAATTTTTTATCTTATATAAAATTTAACAAATAATTTCTGTTCCATCAACCAACCTCTTAAAAGTTATAAAAGATATGCAGACCGGATAGTGGAACAATGTCAATGGTAGAAAATCTTTCTCGGAAGCCGGATGTACGATAATTTCCTCACCGGTAGACGTGACGTCTGGCCTATGAAAATGCATAAGAGCAGCGAGTGTCGCTATTGAAGCACAATCCACAAGATTCCCATCATGATTTATGATATTAATGTCAATTCTCAAATTCCATACCTGAATAAAAACCATGTAAGTCATAACATAACAAATGTTACACATAATATTTAACAGGTGCTTTCCAAAAGAATACACAAATGACACAATATAGCATTTCATTTCTGTTTAACATTGACAAACAACAAATATATAATAATTATCACTATTACATTATAGTTATATTATGTTATCTGTATCTTTTGTTGATTAGTACCTAATATCAAACATTCTAGTAACCTTCTTATCTGCTACTATACAAAGAGATTCTAAATCCACACATTTTGAATCTTTAAAACATTTCTCCAGCTGCCTATTGATCAGTATAGCTGCTTCAGACTGTCTACCTCCTTCAAAATGTTGTGCTGCTAAAGGAGCAAGCTCAACATTTATACGTATCATGCCTTCATTAGGACGAGATGTTTTTGGCTGTTGTATATCACATGATACTTGTGCTATGGCTCTGCAAAAGCATTTTTTTTTCAATACTTTATTTATTCATTAAAAATAATCTGTACATATTATTAAGTAAAATTTACTTTGTGTGCCCAAGAGACACCATACAACATCCCCAATTAGAGCTAAAATAGATTTTTACTGAACGTGGTTCTAATAATTTTCGACCATCTAATCTCTGAAATATGATAGATTTATTATAAAATTTTATTATTGCATATGCATGACACAAAATGTTTGTTTCAAAATTTATATCCATAATTATAAAATAATAAATAATACATTTTTTTAATATATTTATTATTTAATTATGGATAAATGATACATTAACTTGATTAATGATACTTTAAATGATACATTAATTATAAATTATAACAATATACACTATAATTTTTAAAAATTATGAGAATTATTGTCTAATAAATTTACAGAAAAAGTACTTACCGTTTCCTCTTCTATACATTTGTTTATAAAATTTCGTTCACAGTTTGAGACAGGAATTTCCTTCATCTTTTAAAAAATTATCAAGGAAAAATTAAAACTAATGTTACTTTTATGCGTGACAAATAATTTGCACCTTGAAATTTGTTTATGATCCATAAATAAATTATAACCTATAAACAATCCGTACACGTTATTGGAATAAAATATATATGGAGTAAAATACTTCGATTACAAAGTTACTAGATTGACGACCAATCATAATGATTGATGTTTGGAATTTTTCTAGAAACTCTAGATACTCCCATGTGACTGTTTGACTTCCGATTTTATTTCCATCGAGTTCCGGAAGTGTTCCGGTGGATGTCGCGGAACTTTGTGGAACGCAATCTTATCCTTAGTATTGCATTCTTGTCTGATAACGTGGATTGTTTTTACGTCTGAAAATAAACACGGTTGCGTTCTCGTTGGCTCTTCCACGCTTGCTTGTGTTTGAGAGACGAGATTATCACATGATTGAATGCGTGCAAGGAGATGAAGTGAATGGTCAATAATAACTTTAAAGTTTTCGAGGAAAAGCTTCCACGGAGAGGAGAGCGTTTTGAAATCGCTTGAAGTCAACTGTTAAAGCTTCTTGCGCTCTAAGAAAGCACGTTCTACTTAGACTTTATAAAAAAATTGTGATCCTGAATATTAGATCGGAAGTCCATTTGGGAGGGGGGGGGGGTGAAGGGGCAATAAAGAAGACGCGCGCCTACGTGGAAGATGTCGATCGTCTTGAGGATAAGAAAGTGAGCGACTCGATCAGCACATCGTCAAGTTTATTGTATAGGTACTGTGACCTTCGGGTCAAATAATCATTGGGCACAAAAGTAGAAGAGAAAAGTAACGACTTCAATACTCGGAGACCTCATATAATTAGAAAAGAAGAGGAAGATCGACGTCAGGAAAAGACTTTAATTCCTTTGATGCTCTGCACGAAATCTATTTCCAGCTAGTATACGACATTGTGGAAAGAGAAAAACTTGTCGCGAATCTTCCTCGCGCGAGATGACCGACAATTCTTTCCCGAGAAAGTCACCAGGGTGATCCAGTCGCTAATATTGTATCACAAACACGAGAATTCTTGAAAGAACGAATTGGAATCTTGTTTAGGATAGATAAATAGACAGGTAGGTGAGTGGTTGCGATCTCGCATGGAGATTAGGTGGGTGCTCTTGAGGTTAGGAATGACCGCAGCGCGTGGCGAAGTTTCATCGAAGAGGAACGCCTCGTAGTTTGCCAAGTCTCTGATTGCTTTCGTAATTGCTTTTCGCACCGCAATGTCTAGGTACACAACACTGAGAATGATGGATGCAGGAATGTACACGTTCAAACCGTTTGTATTTACCAAGCCCGAAGTAAAGGGGATAGAGCAGCCGAAGGCCCGAAGCGGCCACCGGATTGCTTGTGATCATCGAAATCTGTACTCATATGGCGGCTTCAATCCATGTGTATCTGATACCGACCCTGATATGCGTGATGATCAGATGTGGAGTGCTAGCAAACCATTGTTTAAGGAACTATGGCGTTTCAACTTTGTTAGCAAGCGGTGGTCCCGGCTACCTGGCCAGGAAAATATGCCGAATGAGCTGGCATCGAATGCAGTGATACTGTGTGGCAATACGCTGATGGTGTATGGTGGCACCGGTGTACCATTCGGCGAGAGCTGCAGCAATCAGCTGTACGTCTGCAATGTGGATGACGGCGCTATCAATGCCGTGCCAGCCATAGGCGAGTTACCTGAACCTCAGTATGGGCAGGTATAATCATTTTTGTCCTTATCATTTGAATTTCTATCTTCTGAGAGACACGGTACCAAGATTTGTTTATCTAGTCGTGTACTCTGTTATTAATTAAGTATAAAAATATCTATTATTTTTCTGTGATTTGTAATTTTTGTTTCATATTAGAATAATATTGTTTCTATTAAAAATTGTCATGCATAAATAGGAAAACTTGAGAACAGAGCTTAAATTGTTTGTTTAATGGTTTAACTATTGATTGGCAAACCATTAATTTTGTTCAATAAGAGATAATTACCATGGAAGTCAATATCCTAACAAGAAATTGATTAAAGTAATAAAAATGAAAAAAAAAGATTTATCAAAAATTAAATATGAATCTTGGATTTTATGATAAAAATCTCAAGACTCTGATTTATACTGTTTTGTCTATATTATTATTTTTTTTATTACTTGTATATGTAATAAACTTTTATTTATATAATAACTTGTATAATAGTAAGATTATTTATTTTCTATTTATTTTTCTGGATAGGCACTAGTATGCCATGGTTCCTATCTCTATACAGTCGGTGGCACTACTGGTTATGAATATACCTGCGACATTCACCGCTTCGATCTGAGAAGAGGCGTCTGGGAGGTAGTATATATTTGCTCAGGCAAGGATGAGTCAGAACCGCATGGCAGATACAGACATGAGCTTGCTTTTGATGGCAAGATGATCTATGTTTTGGGTGGTGGTACTTCGACAGAATCATATGGTTTCTTGGTGAGTGAATAAACGTAAAGCTTCTCTTAAAAAATATAAAGTAATATTGCCTTTATATATATATATATATGTTATGATAAAAATGTAAAATTTAGTAACTGTATGAACTAGTTAATGTATGCATTTATATAAGGAATTTTAGCAAGTATTAATTAAGTATTAATTAATACTTGCTAAAATATAAAAGTATTAATTAAGTATAAAAATATCTATTATTTTTCTATATTTATAATAAATGTATTGATTTATTAGATAAGCATTTGTTACAACAAATTAATAAAAGCATAATATTGTGAGTCTGTAAAAGTATACATTTTAATATATGTATTTAATAAGTGTATATGCAATTCTAAATTTTATGCTTTTATTGTGACATATATATTAATGTAATATGTGTTGAGATGCATATATATTAAATACATATATAATTATTAATATATAAATTTTTTGTAAAAGTATTAAAAAATATGCAATAATTTTAATTTTCTCGTGTAATATTTTGAATAAATTTTTTCAGGAAATACCGGCATTTGATTTGAAGACTAATAGTTGGAAGATTTTGAACACACATGGCGAAACTGAAGAGACTATGGTACCGGCACCACGACGTTGTCACGGTTCTGTGCAATATATAGATGAGAAGAATGGCGTTACTTCGGTTGTTATATCGGGCGGTTACAATGGCGACCGAGTGTTTAATGATGTTTGGCGACTTAATCTTAGCACACTGCGATGGACACGCTTGCGAGAATGCATCTTACCATGCCCAGTGTACTTTCATTCGGCCGCGCTGACTCCGGAAGGTCGCATGTACATATTCGGTGGTATAGTCAAAATGAACAACAAGGTTATTATCGTATTCTAAATAGCGTGATGTTCTACAAATATTTTTTATTCAATGCACTTTCTTTTACTTGTAATCACGATTTGAATATTTTCATCATTACAGGTGAAAAGAACAAACGCGGTTTACTCTGCTTGGCTAACAATTCCCAAATTGTCTGAAATCTGCTGGGAAGCATTGAATTATTATTGGGAGGATTTGAAAGACGCTTCACCGGACGAGTTGCTTAGCATGGGAATACCATTAAAATTCGTACAAAGACTTGAATTCTGCGACTGGTGAACGATTAGTTTCCTCGATATCTTCAAATTCTCAAATCAGATGTTTTTTACGCTATACGCACTTTAAAATGTTCGGCCATTCGCTTCGATCAGTCGATATTTAGATTTATATAGAGGTGGTTCAACTTCTGAAATTTTTGATTTTTCGAGAAATGATGAAGTGCCGAATTCTTGTATCTCTTGTAACAATAGAGTTCCTCCTGTTATAAAACGAGACGTACTGTGGTTATAAAATAATGGGATGTTTTCCAACAACGTACATAGATAACGCAGTGTAACACTGCCTTACACAGTGTTCCAACTATAACACAGTGTTACACTGTTCGACAGTAAAAAGCTAAATACGAATATGTAAAATATGTCAATGTTACTACCATGTTGTGTACTTATTTTGCAATAAAACTTTCAAAAATCACCAATTCTGAAAAAATTATAACTTAAGTTTAAATAAAAATCATAAATTTATTATTGATACGCTAAATATAATTATAAGAATAGAATAGAAGACTATGCATTCGAAGAAGTACTTTTATACAGTGGAAACGTCTCTGTGTCCTAGCTGGAAAATAGCCATGGAGAGTTGGATGTGCATGCTCGAAGCTGTATTTTTTACTAAAAAGGGATTAAGTTTTTAAAAATTTTAAAGCAGAGCTGCGTTTATAAACTCAAATTGATGATAACATGCTTTTCAAATCTTAAGTATATAAATTGTGTGCAGAAGTCAGAAATGGTTAAGAAAAGGTAGGTGATCTTCACGAGCAGTGATTGCAACATTAGCAGTGATTGCAACATTCAAAGATTTTTTCTTAACTGACCAATGATTTCTGATTTCTAAATTAGGATCGAAAATTAGTATCATAGTTTTATCGAATCACTGGAGTATCAAAGACTTCTATTCTACAGACATAATATTGTCACCAAAATGACAAAAGTGTCAGCATGTAAAAGAAAAATATTTGAAAAGAATGATCTAAATTAGGACTAAGTAATACATATAATTTTATCGCTATTACTAAAATTCCTGACGGAAGTTGAACCATCCTTATAATTTTTGATGCAACTTTTTTTATTATTTTAGTAATGTAAATGGTAAAGTAATTTCACATTATACATTACTATTTATTATATTTGTGACAGCTGTAACTTAATAGCGCAAACTATTGCCAAAATACCAGATCTTTCTTACATTTGCGATTCTGTCAATCTGACAATTAACTTTAAATTACTAAATATGTATGGTATTTTCCTAATATTAACTGCAATTGACACATCTCTGTCTAAAACAAATTGTACAAATATAATAAGAATAGTTTAAAAGAATAATATATAAAAAGTTAAATAAATTTAAGGATATGATTCATCATTTACATATTTAATGTTATGTACAGTATATTCATTCTGCTTTTATTCTAATGATATATAGTATTATATATATTTTACATCTGTTTCTTTAAGGATGTTAGAATTAGAGATCATCGACGATTCACTGCGCGGCGATGAGATTTTTCTGAATATTTAAATATGTTAAGTGCAAATAATATCGAAGAATGCATGGGTCTGTTCTTTTTAATTTGAAATTCTTGCATTTTCTCTTTTTTTCTAATGAGTTGGAAAGAAAAAAAAGAAATAGATAGTGCAACAAGTTTCAGTTAAAAAAAATAGACCTATATAGTATTACTAATTGTGTGTTTTGTCTCAAAAAGGTTATTAAATATATTTGTCCGCAGTGCCTATTAATTACAGCGATGCTCGTTAAACTGCTCGTTTGATAAATAAAAAATTTTAAGGATGTCCCTTGATTGTAATATTAATAATTTTCATTATTCTTTTCCTTCGTGTGTATATTTTAAAAATTAAAAAGAAACATATTTTGAGCATAAAATTCCATAAATATTTTATACTTCATGTCATATGTATTTATAATGATTTAATCCTTATTCGTCTTATTTTTTTCTATGAATATCCGAGATATTAGTTTCATATTTTTAACTCTTTTTTTTAAATAGGTGTTTATGCATTTTTTAAATCACTTTTCTTTTTAAGTCTTTTAAATCTTTTTGAATACATCTGATTGAATATATGTGTTATCTATTAATGCCCCTAATGTAACTTCAGATTGCTCGAATATAGGATTAAATTTCAGGATTCTCTAATCATTCTAAGCAGTGTATCATGCATCGTAATTATGCAATAGATCCGATCCTCAGCGCTATTTACTTAAGGTATTAGCTGTACATTAATTAATATCTGTTAAAAGAAAAAAAAAGATTGTAAATACAAAAATGGAAAAGAGAGGAAAAATCGATTCTACTGATTTAAACAATTTTGTTTCACAAATCCATTATATTATAATGAAAATTGTAAAAAAAGTATCGAGATTTGAAGAAATCGCATAAGTGACAATGATCAAATTAAAAATGAAAAAAGATATTCGAGACTCTCCAATGTCTGTATCTTCTTTAAATTTCCAAATTACTGGTATTTGATCAGAATAAAAATCTTTTTTTTAAAACAAAATCGATGTAACTTTATTTTCGTTGATTGTATTCTATTATTATCCCGTTTATTTAACAATAAAATAAAAAATATATTTATAAAGTATGTACTAAAAATATTTAAAAAAAAAAATATATATATATATAAGAATTACAATTAGTTCAAACATATTTTTAGCAAATCGAAGGTTGAAAAAATATGTAAAGAGATTTTACATGGCTCTACTTCGACCTTTCGCTCGGAAGGAGGATAAAATAAGGAAAACCTAGCAGAACATGCTATCTATACCAAGGACACTATTTTTATTGTGGTTATGCTAACGAGAGCGATAAAGAAGTGTTCGTTGGTTTTTTCCTCCATCGAGATATTTTCCAAAGTAATTTAAACAGTTGCGATGTAGGGATGTGATAAAATATATATAAAGGCACATCCATCACGGATAAATCTTCTTCGATACAATTTCGCGAGAGAAAATTGTTATGCAAAGAAGTGTTTCTGTTCTCTAGACGCGGAATCAAAAACAATTTCGGTGAGTACAATTAATTATATTAAAAAAAAGTGCAATAACCGATGCCAAACTGAGCAGCATTTAAATTTAATTTGTCAATTTTTGACAATCAGAATATATTCCAATATATATATATAATATAGATATAAATTTCGAATAAATATTGTCAATTTGAAACATTAAATAATGCGTCATTTGCCATTTGTGGTTGTATTATAAAAAAATTTTATGGAAAAATTCTTATATATTTCAATGTTAATTATTATTGAATTCAATTCACGGCTTGTTTAGTATTTATATTTATATTTATACGTATCGCGTGAATTCCGTTATATTTAATATCTTCAAGAATTATCTTTAAAAAATACTATTTTCAAAAATATTCGAAGTCGAACGTATGTATGTCTAAGAGAACAGAAAGACATTCGCATATATTTATGACTATTAAGAGAAACTTTTTTAAATTTTAACAATTTTTATTAATCCAATTAGCCAATATTTTTGTTATTAATTTTTCAACTATTTCAATCTATTCCAATTTTTTAACACGATTTTTGTTACGTTTATTGAACACATGTTTTGTAATTTACGTTCAATGTTTGATAATGTATTTAATAAAAGAATTCATTTTACAAGAATAAAAATGTAAGTTAATATTTCTTGTTAAAATAAGAAAAGATTCTTTTTGTTAAATATTTAACTTCATAAATATAAAGTAGCAAATAAAGAGCCAAGTATTAAATGCGAAAATTCATCGATGGTTGTGTTTCAAAATTTACTGCCGGTACTAAAAATCTATAGTTTACGTTACATGCATTGTAGATTTTGAGTACTGACAATAAATTTTGAAGCATAGCCAACGGCGAACGAAGCAACGAGCGCGGAAAGCGTAGAAGGACACGCTTGAATTTGGCGCGGAAGTCCGTCATCGTTTCCACTTCCGTGGTGGTGCTCATCGGCACCTTCCGGCTCCGGTGGAACGCGCGTGACTTCGCGCGATTCGCAATCAGAGTAATCGGAGTGACCAGCTGCGCAACTCACTTCAGATGCCTCCAAGCTGTGGTACGGGACGGACGTGCGTGTGTTTGCGCCGAGTTGTGGTCGCGCGAGACTCGTGGTATCGTGTTTTTTCCTCTCTTCCTTCTACGTGAAAAGGGTCAGGTAGCTACAGTGAGAGAAGGTTCGCGAAATTTAGCGGTTGATCATCGAATAAACTCGCACCGAGCGACATTCTCATCGCCGTCAGTCCTCCGCCGTCGGTTCCCGTTTCTTTTCCATGCGTCGTCCGAGCACGCGGTCGAGCACGCGCCGATCCAAGATGCGCTACCAGGTATTTATGTAGTACCGACCATCGCCGCCTTCGAGCGTCGTATACCCGCCACCCTCGGCATCCCCGTCACATCGGAGGCCGGAACGGAGGAAACAACCACCTTCCCTCCTTCCCCCAGCATCCCCGAGGAAGGCAACGTCGTTGTCGTCGTCGAGCAGCGAGGGTGAGAAGGCGTGAGAGAGGAGCAAGTGAAGAAGGAGCGATTCCGATCGGAAACGGAAGTGGAATCGCTGCGACGGCGATGGATCAGAAACGCGTGTACAAGTTAGTGCTAACTGGAGGTACGTAACAGGGGTACAATCGCGTTTATCCTCCTTTCGCTCCCCTTTCGCGCGTGCAAAACTGCTCCTCCGAGCTGGAGTAGATTAAGCGCGAATTGATTCCCCATTCTGGACTTCGCCAACGAATCTCGCTGATCGGGAAACCGGAGCGAGAGCGAGTCTGCAAGAGTAAAAGCATGTGATGCGAAGTGTCTCCCATTGATTTTTTTTCTTAGAATTTGTATATTTTGTGTGCTCCGCGATAGACATATGCCCGCATTCATAGTCAGACCTTGTATTTAAAGCTTCCTTAAATTTATCTTTAGATGCTCAGCAGCCAATGAAATAATTCGTAGAGTAGCTGAAGATAAATTTAAGGCTAAGGAAGCCTTAAATATATAAGATCTGACTATGAATACGAATAATAAAGTCTGTTTTTTTTCCTACATGGGAAATTTTTTCCTCCCTGCAGTCAAATATCGAAAATCTATTTCACTTTAAGTTCTAAAAGTTTATTCTTAGTTCAGATATTAAAAAACAGACCTGATACGTTGTAGATAGAGAGTTTTTGTCAAGCAATTTTAGAAATATTTTGCGATAAAGTATAATATGAGAATTATGGAAAACAACGATACCACATACTTACCTTGGTCTACTTTACCTCAGTTTATTTTAAACTTCCTCAGGTACATAAGCTAATATTTGTTTCCACCAATATAGTTTAACTTTAATTTTGGTTTTATTTTCTACCTTTTTCTAGTTATATAAGAAAAAAATTAGAAAAAAATACACGAAGTTAACTGAGATTAATTTACATTGATAGAAAGGAACATAATGCCGGTTTTTATTCATTTCACATTTCGATTGATTTATTGATTTTCACATGAAAACTTCCGGCTTTATTATTTTGTAATACATTTATCTTACAATTATTCGGAATCTAATATTTCTAATCGTAGATACACGCAAAGAAGCGTTTTACTTACGTTATACTTACGTCATAATTAAGAATCGTTCTTCCGGGTGAAATCTCGAAGTTCAACAAAGTCAGAAGAAACTGGTATTAATCGAGCGACAAAATAAAATATAATAAAAAATCCGGAAAGAGATACGACTAAAAAAAAAAAGAGAATTACAGGTTTACAGCGAAGCACGTGTTTCACTTAAAGAACATTCCAGAGCTGTTTTCTCACTGTCACCTAATTCTTCAGATAGTCTTCGCTTTCAAACCTGAAGCACTGGCATGTATTATTTTTTTCCTCTTTTATAAATCTCTTACTCTGAGGACGATCACTGGTAATTATTCGTCTCATAATTTCGTGCAACGCGAGAATAGAACATTGACGGACATGAGAATAGAACACGCGCGTGAGAAGTTTTCTTTCACGCGAGCGGAATTTTTGCGGAGAAACATTTTTTCCCGACCGGCGTGACGAGCGCATGTGATGTGGATCGCTCATGTTTCTCTTGATCTTAGATCAAGAAATGAGCAAAGTTCATGATCGAGAAAAAGAAGAAGAAGCATGTTAATTGTTAGCAGGAAAGCGTGAATTTTTTGCCCATATAGAGTTAGATCGCATGTCAATAAAATTGAGATGTAATTCAATATAATTTTCATAATAATTGAATTTTGATGGAATCAAGTTTCGGCGCTTTTCCAAGTAGTTTTAGCATTCCCTGCAGACAAGTTTTAAAAAAGATTCTGGCGATGAGGTACAAAGAAATCTGAAAATATATCGAGAAAAAAATGTTTAGTATTTGTGGCTATAATTGTCACAATATGATAATATAATTAGGAGCTCCATTTTTATAATTATTATTATTATAACATTATAGTACTGTAATAATAATAAATTACTACTAATAATAGCAATAATGATAAATTAATAATAATAATTATTATAAAAGTGCTATAATTGGTAATAGTAATATTTATAGTTAATAATTAAATAGTAGATAATAATATTTCTAGTTTTACTATAAATATACTTTAAAACAACAGATACAAATGATGTAAAGTAACACAGGGAAACATTATATTCTTGTTGTTTGCCAATTTTAAACAAAGAAATGATCACTATGTTACACTGTGTCTTTTGCTGGAAAGCAAATTTATAGTTGGCACCAAATTTATAGTTGGCACCGAAAATAATTATAAAATATAGTTATTTTGTGGTATTTTATGGTAAACAACAAAAAAAATTTTTTCTCAGTGTATATAATGCTTTTACTCGTTATGAAATTTTAATTTAAAATCGAAGTTTCTGTATTTTTCTAGAAGAAACATACACAGAATAAGATATCGGAATTCTTGAAAATCTTCATGGAAAGAAAGAAACTCTGAATTAGGAAAAATTTTTGTATACAATGAAAACAAAGGAAATATCTCAACCTTTTCGCATACTTGTCTCTTGAAAGATTTCTTTTTGAAATACATTGAAAGCTTTCGGGAAAAGCATAAAAATAAAATATTTATACCGTGAAAGGAATATAGCAACGGCGACTATATATCCTTTATTGCAAAAGACAATCCTTTATTTCATGTAGTTGTCCTTTCCTAATGTTTCCAACTCAGTAGAATTTCTATCAGATTTGAAGTTTCCTTTTTATTGGGAGATTTTTTGGGGATACAAAAAATTTAAGAGAATTTTCAAGTGACTTTTTGAGAGGAATATACAAAAAAACTCCAAATTACAGCTAAAATATTGAGAAAGTCGTAATATAAAGGATAACTTTGAACAAACTTAGTAACACTGAATTGTCCTTAAGATTTATTAATTTTTTTCAAAATTCAATTTTGTCTTTTATTTTAATAAACTCATAGGAAATTTCTTTCTAATTAGCATTCTGATGTCTAATATCGCACTAATGAGCGAATATTTACGGAAACAACTGACAAATTTAATTTTATGGGTAATATTAGCCCAAGCAGAACAACAAAATCAGTAACAAAATTGTGATTGATTGAAAAGTGACTTTTAATAATCAAATTTGCAACTATTTTGATATTATAATGATTTGTATTTTACTTGGGAGTTATTTATTTCAAATAGAAATACGCAAGAAAATTTCAGAACTATCGTTTGGAAATATTTAGAAATAAAGTCTTAATATTTTTAGATTTATCCTTTATTTTCTTTAAAAAATTATTACTGTAAATATAGATAATATCCCTGGTGAAAATTTGTCTTATAATTTTTATACAAATTGGAATATTTTTCAAAAATACTAGAAATATTCGGAAAGTTTAATCTTCTCTCAGAATTTTTTATATTCTGAAATATTAGGTGTAATAAAAAGAAATCCATTATTTTTCCATTCAATTTCATGCAAAAATAATTTCTTTTTACTACACCTAATATTCTGAGATTTCTCATCCCATACTTTTTAAAAAATATTTTTTAATTTTTTAGATTTTATAACATTTCATCAGAAATTATATTTATAAAAAATCTTAAAAATCTTACGATATTTCATAATTAACATATATGAAAAATTTTAAGAAAAAAATGTAAATTTTTTGAGAAGTGTTCCAATTGTACAAAAAATGTAAGAAAGTTATAAAATTATATAGAAATTTTCAAAAATCTTGAGAAAAATTTTCACCACACTGAAAAAAAGTCAATTTTAATAAATATTTAGTTGAATACTGCCAACTAAATATTTATTAAATATAAAAATATATTTATTTAATACAAGAAATGTTAATTTGATTTAACTTTTTTTTGATTTAACATTTTTTTTATTGAACAAATATTTACTTACTGTAAGTAAATGTTTAGTTGACAGCATTGAAGTAAATATTTATTAAAATTAACTATATTTTTTTCTCAGTGCAGGGATCGTAAATTCCGTTAGATCGAAAATTTTGCAAAGGAGATACCAACTCAGTTCATCTCGCCATTCGTGCTGCTGTAACACCGCGCCGCACTGTCTCTTACTGTTCCCTTTGCAACGTTTTGCAACGTTCGTTATCGTAGCCACACGCGGATGTCGATCGATTCCACGCGCCACGCAGGGACACGCGGTCACAACTGTACCGGGTGACCTGAGAGAAGAGTCCCGCCGAGAACGAAGCTCCGCATAAATTTTCGTTTAATCCATTGTACGGACAAAAAAAACTTTATACTTTATTCTATTCATGTACTTTTTTACATTATTTACATTATTTAATCGCAATCCGTATTATTCATTGTGCTGCATTATGATTAAAGGCTAACTTTACTCTTATTACGTTACAAAAGTAAGTTGCGATTTCAATTTAAAGTCGAAAATCCTACACCTTTCGACAGAATAAAATATCGCTCGAAGTTCTTGAAAGAAAACACTTTGCTTGAAAGAAAGGAACTCTGGATTAAGGCAGAAAGAATTTCATACACAACAGAAATATAAAGGAGGCATACGTCGACTTAGATTGTATTACTCATTGTTTACTGGCGATAGCCAATGTTGAATGTGAAACAGATCTGCATCTCGTATTGAAACCAACTGCACGCTTTTCAGACATCTCTTAGACATCCGCGTTACATGAATCAGACGGTTATTTTTCCTCAACGTCGATATTTCTTATGTTTATCATATATCAGCAGATAAAAGCGGGAAATTACTCAAATGCACAGATAATGCAAACGACATAACAGATAGCCTTGTTGATAATTCGTTTTTATCGTTGACGACGTTATCTTTTGTTGAACAAACGGATATTTATATCACAGATTCAAAACGTAAAATAATTTAACAAAATTTAAATAATGAAATTTTTACGAAATCTAGAACTTGGTATGAATAAGGTATAATAAAGAAACCTTGAAAAGAACTTTTCTATGTTCTCCTTTTTATTTCGCCAGAAATTCAAGGTTTATATGCTCACAATGGGTGACAACAATGTATTCGAATAATGAAAGATAAGATACGAAAAGTATAAGAAAGGTTAAACATGTAAATAATTACATCTCAAATTAGAAACTAGTTTATTTAAGTTTTCTGAGTAATCATCATAGCAGTATTGAATCGTGATGTCATGAGCGATGAAATGACATGTTTTTTTTACGTGTTTTTATTACGTGTCATTTATAAATAAAGATAATTTTTTTTTAAAACAAAATGATGAAATTGCTTTAAAACATTTGTAAAACTAGAAGAAAACTATGCTTATCCTCTCTGACAGTCAATAAATAATCGTAAAATATGATAAAAGATAGATGAAGTTTATTTAATGCGCATACATAGCTTTTTTTTCACTTACACGTGCCTTTTACACTTTTTACGATTATTTGCTGACTGTTAGGAGAGCATAGTTTTCGTCCATTTTTACAAATGTTTTGAAGCAATCTTATTTCACAAATTATTTTGTTTTATTCAAATGTCTTTATTTATAAATGGCACATAATAAAAGTTAACGTATCATTTTTCGTTTCTGACTTTACTATACAATATAACTACAATATAACTATAATGACTCAGGAGTTTTAAGCATCAACAACAAAGAAAATAAAACTAATTTTTCAAACCATTAGACAACATACGGACGTTTCTGTTTCACTTAGTCATCCTCAGCCAAATTAAAAAATTATAACAAAAAGAAAAAAGATAAGAAATTCTTAATTTCTTTCTATTATTTTTTAACTTGTCTGAAGATGACTGAGCGAAATCGCAAACTTCCGTATGTTGTTTTTAATGGTTTGAAAAATTAGTTTTTATTTCTTGATTATTGCCGCTTAAACTAGTTTTTAATTTATGATCTAATCATATGCTCGTGTTTGACCTTTCCCGTACTTTCATTGCTTTGCAATTCCGATCTAGACGAAATAAGATATTCTTTATCTTCTTTATCTTCTTGAACACTAATCTTAATTTAAACTCATATAATTTGAATGAGATTTCCTACGAAACTCAACGAGTTTTGTAATGAAAGCAGAAGAAAAATTATAGTAAAAAGAAATTTTATTGGAGGGGAATAATTTTTTTCAAAAGTAATCTTAAATTTTTCATTGTTGTTCTATCACTGAAGGAAAATAATTTGGTTACATTTTTTATGAGAAGAGTGTGGAGAATCAAGGAATTCTGTTCTGTATAGTTTTGGGGTAAGAGTAACATTAAATTAGACTGAGTATCAGGATATGATACGTTTTATAAAATAACGGAACATTTTTTTTAACTTATCAAGCAATAAATAAAAATAATAATTTGAATTGATCCTCTTCACTTTATTTTGCTAACTTATATAGATATGACATAATATTAGATTGGATGTTAAGATATAATCAGAGAATCAATTCATCATTGTGTATTTTAAAATGAGATGAAAATTACAAAAAAGTAAACAAATTCATTTGGCCAATTAAATTATGAATATTCTAGTGTGTTTGCTCACTTTTATAATTTTCACCTTCTTTTGTGATACAATCAACCTTTAGAGAGAAGAAGTCTTGGAAAAGTTCTGGAGTTTTTTTGACGCGTGATTTATTTTGGGATTGGATCGTGGTGAGCTCAAATTCACCATTCCGATGTATAACAAGCATGATGCATAACGTCGCGACGACTTAATAGCCATGCTGGCGCACTCCAATTAAATTCAATTTGACTTTTATTGGCGTCTGCCTTTTCATATGCTCATCGTTTATTTTATGTAACAAAAAAGATAAACAAAAAAGAGATAATATCATAAAGCATAACAATCCGAACATATCGATCTCACGCAAATTTTTTTCAAAAATTTCAGCGCAAATTTGTCTAACACATATTTGCTATTGCAGGACCATGTGGTGGCAAAACAACTGGGCAGACCAGGCTGTGCACCTTCTTCGAGAATATGGGCTGGAAGGTAGGTAAAATCCTTTTTAAAAACAAAAAGTTTCCGCAAAAAAGAAAGAAAGGAGAAAAGAAAACAGAGATCTCCGTTACGAATTTTTCCCCCAATTGATTTTTCGCTTTTTTTCTCCGAGTGATACTCGCTCCATTCCACATTAGATTCAATTCGACAGATGCCGTACACCAGGGTTATTCGTTATTGATGGAATAGTCGAGCAGGGGATAATCATTCTGTGTAGAGTCTAGCGTGTACTTGCAGAAATCGTTCGATTGTCGCGTGCAGTACAATAATATTCGAGTCAAGGATAACACATTACGGCATAATCGAGCCACATTTTTTCCATAGCTCGTCTCTCTGGAGCGAGATTTTACCTTGCCTTAAGTCGTACAGCGAGTCGTAACTGCGTGTAGAGGTCGATTTTTAAATATCAATTCGTCGAGCTTTGCGGAATGCATATTTTTGATCGATTTAAAGTCGAGTCTTTCTTAAAGAAAAAGAAAGAAAAAGGAATGTTACAACAATGATTTTTAAATTATTCTAAAAACTTTTAAATAAATTTTAAGGTTATGAATCAATTTCTCGCAAACTGAATTTCGAGTAAAAAAAAAAGAACTTTTGAAAAGAGACGAAAACGCGATCTAGTTTCGGGGGCTCTTACCCTTCGTTTTGGATTCGATAGAGCGGTGGTTGTCTTCTTTTTCAGGTGTTCCGTGTCCCCGAGACAGCGACCGTGCTGCTCAGGTATGCAATTATACGATCACAAGTTTACAAAAAAAAAAGCGAGAGACAAAGAGAAAGAAAGAAATTGGAATGAGAGTCACTCTTGGACGATTACGGTTTTCTTTCGAATTAACCCTGGAATGCCCTTATAATGAAGTATCTCAAGGATTGAAAGAGATGGAGAGATAATCTGGGAAGATTAAAATTGGATGTTGCAAAAAAGTAATCTAAAATTAATTTGAAAATTTATCAAAATTACAGGGAATATGAACGAAGATATATGGAATGAAAGTCTCACAAACCTCTGTGTACTTGATTTTTTTACGCATTGCAGGGTTAAAAGGACTTTTTGAAGACTGAAATAAAGCCGTTCGCCCTCTCGCTCTTGTTCAGTCAAGTATCGTGAAGAAAAAATTCGTGGAACAAGCTCCGAAGAGTAAATTTTAAGTGAGCAAAGTAATTTGCGTCTGCATCTCGAAAAGCTATACGCAAAAACTTTCAAGATTACTCGACAGGAGTTTCTAGAAAACTTACTATAATATTTGCACGTTGATTCTATTTCGCGAGAAATAGCACTGTGGTGTAGAGAGACGTTTAGAGGCGATTTCAGATAGTATCCATGTATAATGACGAACTCCTTCAATTGCTGCTGTAGTTGCAGCTGCGAGATATATATTTAAGACTATTCTAAACGTCACAATTGCGTTGCAAACGTTTGATTAAACTCAATTAATAAACGCTCGCGTTACAGTGTGTATCTAGGCAATTGTCTCATATCTGCTGTCTGCTTTCTTTCCATTTCAGTGGCGGCATCAAGTTTTCAGACCTGAACGCGGAGGAGGGTAAGTTTACTGATTATATCACTTTTACACCCCTCTCCCCCCTTCCCCCGTTTCTTCTTTACACACGCGTCTTTTGACTTTTGTCAAGCGCATTTTTACTTATATATATATATATATATTCATTTAATAATTAAAACGTAAATTAAAACGTATCTCCAATAACATATACGGAAGATATACGGAAATTAGCGTAGGAATGATTTTTAATCCATGATGCAAATTTAGGCCAAAGCTACATTAATTGATATTAATTAAAGAAGGATCAAACTGACTGACTTGACATTCTTTCGTTTATCTGGCAGAGTTTGAAATTGGATTAATGTATTAACTGTCGATTCGCTTTTTCCTTTTTTTCACGATTTTTCAAAAATAAATGAGAAAGAAGATGATTAAAATGCGATATTATTATTATTATTATTAATTTTCACTAGCTTGTATGTGCGAAGAAAAAATTAAAGGTTGATAAGATCAAGAAAGGAGTAAAAAGATTACAAGATAATAATTGGTACTATATATGTATATTGTAACTAATTTAATATCAAATTATTCAATGTGTAGATAAAAACGTTTCAACTCACAGAGTCTTCTTCAATTTATTAATGATTTTGATAATATTATGTAGCAAAAAAAAATATATGAACTATACTGAAAAAAATATGTTTGGTTGAATACATATATCAGAAAAACAAATCAGAAAATTTTGATTATATCAATCAGAATTCCGATTATCTCAACGAGAATTTTCCGGTTAAATTTTCTGATTAAATCTACTAAAATTTTAGTTGAGATAATCGGAATTCTGATAGAGATATAATCAGAATTTTCTGGGGTTTGTTCATTTCCAATTTGGAAATTTTTTTCGGTGTAGAATACTTTCACATTTTTATTGTGTAATTTTAATATTATATCAATTTCAAAAAAACGTATTTATCTACACATTTTGAAATCATCATATGACATTAAATTAGTTATATGTAGCTACCTTTATTGTCTTTTCCTCGTTTCTTAGCCTTATCAATCTTCAATTTTTTATTATTTTTTGTCAACTTTGAAAAATTGCGACTTGGAACTATTACCCCGGTAATACGATGGATTGCGTCAACCATCGCGATGTGAAAACAAGCACGAACGGAAAAATCCCAAGTTTTACAGATAGAGAAGGACAGAGGAAAAGAGAGAGAAAAAGAATATCGCATCTTGATATGACGAAAAAAAACCAGTTGGACCTGTTATATCGCGTAATGAAACAGATGCCGAAAGATTCACCATGGACTTCTTCAGCGCGGAGTAAAGTTTCGTTGCACTCAAAACGGCTGTAAACGTTGCGTTTGATGAGCACGATGGATTGCCGCGAGCTGCCGCTTGTTTCGCATCTCGTTTACAGCAACCCGATTGCATAACGTCAAAATTCTTGGCTTACGCTAAACTTGGCCTTCCGTTCTATGATAAACACTGTTAAATTTATAATGTCAAATTATATCCAATTAGAGTTATTTATTTTAATTACTATAAGTCGCCATTATTTCTACTTAATATATCGTTAATTTAAATAAATAATTAAAATAATAGAGTTTAACAATATTTAATTCAAAAAAATATATTAAATTTGATTAAATGATTCAAATTTAATTTATTATTTATTATATAAGTACGTGCGTGTTGTTTACTTTGAAATTAATTACAGAAATGGATTGATTTATATATACGAAAGTATATATATATATATATATATATATATATATATATATAGATACGAAAGTTAAAAGTAACAAAATGTTATTTAATATATTTACGGGAGATTATTATTACTCCTTTGATATATATCTAATAGTGTAGTGTGTGATGGACTTTGTTCACACTGACTGATCGTCACGCGAAATTTCATTACTTATTGCTTCGTCCGTTTTACGTCTCGCCTTGTCAATTGGTCCACCTTTCAGTCTCCCGTTCTATTTTTAATCTCTCTTGCACCATTATATTTCTCCCGCAAATAACTTCGCGCAGAACGTATTGTGTGCGCTTGGCCGAGTTGTCGATGCACACTTCTTTTTTATTTGATGAATTCATAAAACGTCCCACCCCATCGGGACTGGTTTGCGTTATGTCGAGATAAGATAATAAATGTTGCTACGTCGGTGATCGTGTCTGTTCGAAATTGTGTTCATTCGCCCTTACGTAAGACGATCGTGTGACTTTAATCAGCTCGCCCTTGAACAGAAATGAACGAACATGAATATCAGGCTTCCTCCGCTTACGTTTTAGCTTGTGTGTCACGTATATCAAATTTACCTTGGTTTGCATTATCTTTTCCATTACATATACAATTATAAAAGCTATATATAGAACGTTTAATCACGTCAATAAAATTGAGCTGGAGATAATTTACGACATTCTAGGTAGCAAGTTGAGATTATTTGTCATTATTTGGATAACATTTAACGCTATTTTGACAAAAAATTAACGAAAAAATAACGTCAGCTTGCTACTTGGAAATTAATTATATATATTAAAATAACGCGATTACCAAGAGAAACAAATCACGATAATGTCAGAATGACGTTAAAGGGAATTACAAATGTCTGAAAAATGCTGATTTTGACGTCATTCTGATAATTTGTCCTGCTTTTTTTAGATTCTTGTATCAAAAACATATGACAGTTTTTGTAAAATATTTATCGAGTGGATAATAAATTTGCAGAAATAAAAAAAGTTAGAAATTCATGACTTTAGTTTACACTGAGAAAAATATCTGGTTGAAAAATTCTGATTATATCAATCAGAATTCTAATTATCTTAACTTAAAAATTCTAGTGGATTTAATAGAAAATTCTAGTTCTTTCTCTCGTCTGTTTTTCAATTAATCCAACCAGACATTTTTTTCAACATTGTTTGCTTGCATTCGTATTTTAAATTTCATCACGATGGATTAGCACTTTTCGAAGCTCTAAAAGCTTCAACTTTTCAACTCTTTTGATTCCTCGCAGACCGTAGTTAATTGAAAGAACGTACGTGTGCGTTTACGATGTTCGCGACAAATTGAAAGAAAAAACTGAATTGTTACCACCTTTACTTCTCGTCATTTGTTATTGTGCTATTCTTTTGCGAAGGAATTCTTTTTCGTCAGTCAGAAAAGAAAAAAATAAAAAAAACGATGTTGTTGGCGAAACTCGAGTGCGGTAATATGATCCGCATGTTTTCTTTCTTCTCATTGTCGACGATATTAGACTCTTGACACTAGTCTGCTATACTTGCGCAAAAGAGAAAAAATTTCATTTAATTTCGTTAAAAAGGAAGATTGTACAGAAACCGAGAACAATCGAAGAATTTCAAACTTCGATGGCGCAAAAGTTTAATTCGTATCTTCATCTAGCGAGACTTCTTTCATCAGTCTTCCTTTCAATGAGTGAGTCTTATTTCTTTCGCGATTTGATCATCGGGTGCAAAAGCGAGAAGCATGATATTCTTTTCAATTCGAGTTTCCAAGTTTTAATGACGACGCGAGGCCAAGATCAAGGTTGATTCTAGCGGAGAGCCCGTATTCCTTGCACGCGAGATCCTCTCATCTAGATCATAGGAACGAAGGCAAAGTGAGATGGCCGGAGATTTTGGAGATCGATTCTGATGTGGGTGAGTCCGAATTAGCGCGCTAGAGTATATGGCCTGAGACACGATGTAATACAGTAAGAACAAGCATAAGGAAGGCAATTGGTTTAAAAATATTTGAACTCTTTTTAAGATAATCAAAATTATATTTTTCATCAATTTTTCAATGTCTTTAAAGAATATTTGAGGAGCAGACTTTTCGAAATGCATTTTGTTCAAAATTTGTAATTTTCAGAAAACGAGAAAGAAAGAAATTACACACACAAGAAAATTATGCACTTTACAGAAAATAATAATCCAATCAATAGTAAAAAATAATAATCCAATCAGTAGTAATATGTAAAATATTAAACAAATGTATTTTATTTGTCTCTAATTAAAAAACATAATGCACTTCCAAATGTATATGTTTTTTCAGCAAGTAAAACCTATTCTACAATATGCTCTTTGTTTTCTGTTTTTTTGTTTTTATTCTCCCTTTTGTTTTATTCTCCTTTGCAACCATTTTATCGACAATTGTATTTCTTGTTTCTTCTGTATTTAAGTTAAGTTCCTTAACTTTTATCTCAGGCGACAGAAACCGAAAAACAGGATAAGAAGCAAAAAGACAAGATATAAAAGAATAGACAAAAAGAAGAAACAAGAAACAAAAAGCATATTATAGAATAAACTTAAATTAACGAAAAAATTTCTGAATATCTCAGAGTAGCTTATAATGGATCATTTAATACTAAATGTTATGCCACCTCTAACTAAAAAAAAAATGAAATTTGAGACAAAACGCATTTTGAAAGTCTGCTCCTCATTTGTTAAAATTGATCGTCTTTAGCGCCTAGTATATAAAATAGAATTTATTGCAGCAATATATCATTTTTTTATTCTTCTTAAAGAAAAAAATATTTTGATTAGCGTTTCACTAAAGATGATTTAATGCGAGGTCGAAGCATTTAAAGTTGTTCAACATTCAATTAATTTTTATTTATGTGCGAGAAATATGATTATTTATTAACGTTAAATTCTTTGTTTATCTATTAGTATTGAAATTTATTCTTCAAAAAATTAATTTAATCCTTTTCGAAGAATTGTAAGCTGAAGAGTAACACGCCCAATGATATTGACATGATGAAATGAAAATCAAAAGAGACTTTCAAGTGTGCGAAATAATTTCCGATTGTTAAAGTAAAATTAAATAATTTTTTATTTATGCGCAGATTTTTATAAAATTAATTTTTCTATTAACACTTTTTTAATTTGCTAATTAACAAGTCGATTATAATATCGACACACTTTTTCATGCCTAGTAGACGTAGGAGCTTATTTTATCCCGTAGCCGCATCTTCCTGGTTATCGATCGCTTCTGGTAGTTATGCGTGTCGGCAATATTATACATATTTTATCAATTAAGAGAACTAAACCTATTTTTGATCACAGTGAATCTTAGTGCTTAAATATTTCAAAATTTATATACATATTCAATTCTGCAAATCGTCGAAATCTTTTATATTCCCTATTTCTTACATTTTAATTTTTACACTTCATTGTGTCTCAGCCTTGAATGGAATGTAAGGCCATCTAAAATTCGCCAACGAGAGAATCCTCGCGCACTTTTCTATTCTAAAATAAGCCAAATCTCTTCATCGGTCAATTGTGAAATGAAATTATCCAAGATAAGTTCTTGCCTTTTTCAAAGTTGACAAAATAATATAGACAGAATCAAGGATCTATTAAATATGTAAATATAAAAAATATTGATTAAAAAAAGTCGCGAATTTCGTTTTCATATTTTAACGAACAAGGATCATCCGCCTGTCTCGTTAGAATCTCGCTTCAAAAGTGTCTTATCCAAGGATCAATAAAACCTCTAACTATAGAAAATCTTATCATTATCTTTTAGACAACCTGATACTCGCTGTAAAAATATTTAAAGAAGTTTATCGAGCTAAGGCTTATCTTCCTTAAAATTTCAGATCTTCTTTATCGAGATAAATGACGCGATTATTCAGGCTAGCGCTTCAAGTATCGCTGAATCGTCCTTCGCATATAACAATTCGAGGGAAAACATTCATTGTATAATACTGCATTTTCTACGTATGTTGCAGCATTCAAATTTCAGGAAAATCTTTTGCGCACGATGATACAAATCGAGAACACTTTCTTTCAACTGGGTGAGAGTTGTTCGAGGAATTGCCTGATCATCTGTGATCGCGGTGCAATGGATGCCTCTGCCTGTTAGTACAAATCTTTAAAAAGAATTGATTTAATTAGATAAAATTTTCTCAGTAGTGAAAAATTAATGAGAAAAATTTTGCAGTCATTTCAAAAGATAAATGGGAGCTTATGATGGCATCAAACGGATGGAACAACGTCGAACTAAGAGACAACAGGTATTGAAATTAAAGATACAAGAAAGTTTATAAATTCATCACTCGTCTTTGTTTCTGGGACTGATATGAAAATTAATAAATTAATCTTCTCATGCTTTTTAATAATATTGCAGGTTCTATTTGTATATTTGTATTATATTTTACTCTGCTGATAATTTATTTAATATTTTCACCATAAAACAATTCATTTTTTCTCCCATGTTGATCAGGTATAACCAAATCATCCACATGGTTTCGGCCGCAAACGGCGCCGAGGAATTCTATTCCACAGAGGAACACGCGTGTCGCTCCGAAGGTGTCGAACTTGCTCGCGAACTCGATTACAAAGCTGCAGCTGCCTGGGTCGGTCATCCGTACTTTGATGTCATCGATAACTCGCAGGATTTCGAGTCAAAAATTTGCCGGATGATTGAATGTGTCTGCCAGAAACTGGGCATCGACACCGGCGATCGGTTACGCGCCAGCAGCCGCAAGGTCAAGTTCCTCGTGACAGCGCCACTGCCGGCGGATAGCGAGTTCCCGCCTTTTCAGGATTTCGATGTCGTGCATAATTACCTCCAAAGCAACAATCCCAAGATGCAGGCCCGTTTACGCAAGCGCGGTCAGAAAGGTAAATCATCACCTTGCGATCGATAAAAAGCTCTTGCTCCCTTTACTGTTCAATTGTTCACAAAGAATATTATCATTTGAAAGAGAAAAGTTTATTCATCATTATCATGATGAAAATTTGATAAGTTTTTGTAAGAATCTTTGAATTAATATCGCATCATTGTCACATTTTATTTTTCTTCTATTTTGAATGAAGATTCGAGTGATGATACAATTTGAATTTTCTATTCTTTATAAAAGGTCACTGGTCATATATTCACACAATTCGTCGACCAAAAATATGCGGCCAAGTAATCGAGGTGAAGACCCAGCTGACGCATCGAGACTACCTGAATATGTTGGCCCAGCGCGATGACTCGCATTTCACTATCTTCAAACGTCGTCGTTGCTTTCTAATCAACAATCAGTATTTTCAATTAGACATATACAGAGAACCGGCGCATCCCAGGTAATACAACAGTATTCTCAATACTGAATGAATTAAAACATTGAATTAAAATTAATAAAAAAACGAACTTAGTAAATCCAAAATATTTTACATGATTGATCTTCTTTATACTTGTCGCAATAGCGTGTGCATACGAAATATATCTCGAGAAATATTTCGATTATATAATTAATTCAAGATTCAGATTAAATATTTAAATATTTAGTTTTTAAAAGGTGCATCTTTTTCGCTTCTACTAAGACCTTTGCTTCATTCTTACGTACTTATTCTTATCTATTTCTTCATCGGAAGAGAAGAAAAAAACAGTATATCTCTAATATCGCTCTAATATCGCTTTAAATAATATAACTCTTGCATACTTTACAGATGTCGAGGCTTAATGTTACTTGAAACGTACACAGCGTTGACGGCTGATAAGTTGAAAAACATTTTGCCTCAATTCCTCATAATCGAGAAGGAAGTCACCGGTAATCCAGACTACAGCATGTTCAACCTCAGCTTACTCGAAGAATGGAACAGTACTAATAAATACTGCCATAACTTGCATGGTATTGTATTGACGTACTTACATCCTGTAACTAAAAAATCTATTTATTTTGTTACATAAGTTCATTCATTTTTATATCATCTATTACTGATCTTATTAGAAAAGTTTATTTTTTATATACCTATAATATATAAACATAGAAAAACGTGGCTCGATGATTTAAATTTTTTCGGCTCTTCGAGCTTCATGTAGTTCAACATTAAATAGTAACTATCTGAGATTATTAATGATAGAAACTGCTGTATCTGAATGTAAACGAATAACGCTTGACATTTTGCAGGCACTATGCAATTGGCAGACAATCAAGATATCCCGATTTCGAAGAGTCTAACGACCATGATACAAAGCAACGGAATCGATTGCAAAGCTGGTAGCACATTGAGTCCGATTATAAACTGTTATCAACAGACGATCGTTAACAAGAGTGTCAATGGCGCCCGAAATGGTTTGACTAACGGTAAGGCGACGTTTGCCGAGCGGTGTAACATAAATGGCGATGGCCAAGAACCAGAAATTCGCAATGGCGATTCAACCATGAGGCCCGACGAAAGTTTGCGAGAATTAAAAGTCGATAAATTGCAGAAGAATGGATTTGATAATAGATTTTAAGGATATACGAAAAATTAAAGAAACAATAAAGTCTCTTAATAAGCAATTCGCAAACAATTCTGAATTGTAACAGGGACTTAAATTCAGTATCAATGCGAATCTTATCTGAATTAATACTGAATAAATAACTGCTAGTGCGATAGACTTCTAAAATTTCACACAGATAATATCTATTTTTTAATCAAACTTGCGTACTTAAGGAATTTTCGTGGAGGGTCTTACGGTCAAGTTTCGTCAACGTCGAATTAGGATCCAACGTAAATCTTCCAAGAATGTATGACAAAATTTAAACGAAATTTCAGAAAATCTTAAGATATTTAACAGATTTTTAAATAATACATTTTTCATTCTCTCCTAACATTTTCTTACAATTTTAAAAAATCTCTAAAATTTTAGATGAAAAAATAATATTTGTAGGAAATGTTGATTGAAATCATTTTCGTCCTTCGTGTAATATTTGATAAGTTTCATCAATTCTCATATCATTTCTTTTTGAGTTTATATAGGAAAGAGGAGATAAAAGATGAACTAAAGAAGAATTAAAGATGAATTGAATAAAAATTAAAGTTACGCGACATTGATGAAACGAGGTCCTAGCAAGTTTTCAATACAGCTCCACTGAATAAGCGATGTGCATTGATGCACCAAGTATTTGTACTTTGCTTTACTTTACTCTAGTTACTCTTCATATGCTTCAAATATTGTCCAACAACTTTTGAAAGCTTGGAAGAATGATTGTGATAGAGAAATGTGCGTATCGTATTACAAGAAATCAGCGTTTTGAGAACGTGGAATAAAAGAGAAATATCATTTAAAAAAACAATGTTATCGGGCCATATATCCTAAGAAATTATTGAAAAAGTCTCTTGAAACTATCGCAAAATTTCTGAGATGACAAGGAATTCAAATATGTTAGATATGTTAAATATCTCTGTAACGTACTTAATGTCAAAAAAAGTTACAAAAGATGTCAAAAATTTATGTTCCAACAATGTAGTATTTTGCGATATATAGCTGATACAGTACTGCAATGTCGAAATTTAAAAGCGAAGTTTTAAAGTGAGCTATCAGATCTTTAGCACTTGCATAAATTTCTACATGTACACATGCCGTTAGAAATGCTTAGCCATTTGTATTTGCAGGAGTATCGAGACATGTTTAAGTTGCACTTTCTTTTAAAAATATTCATACATTATGATTAATGGTTATTTGAAAAACGATAATTGTAAACTTAATTAAAATTAAACTAAATTCAAATTAAACTGAAACTAAACTTAATAATTTATAAGCAGAATTGGATAACTTTTTTAAAACTAAGTAAAGTTAAAGTTAAGCCTGGCAAATTTAACTTAGTTAAGATATAAAGATCCGTAATAAAATTTGAATTAAAAATTAAGTTAATAAAAAAGGTAATTGAAAAATTAATTTACATAATTTTTTACATAATTTTTCATATTTTTCTTTTCTCACGGCATATATATATATAATGTGTAAATAATAATATATATATAATGTGATATAATTATTTATCTCAATACTCCTACAAATTCAGATGGCTAGACATTTCTGACAACGTGTGTATGTATTAGAAAAGAAATTAACATCGAGATATTTTGCAAAATTCTTGAAGCACGAATTCAACTGCGACAACTTTAGAGAACAAAATTCCTCGTATAATATTTTTATCTTCTAATTAAGAAATTGTGAATTTTTTAAATCTTTAGATTAAAATTAACTCGTTTGATTACAGAGAATAATAGTTTTTTTTTATTTAATTGGAAGGAAAGATTGAAACTTGTATAACACTTTTTAAGGCGTTATCCAATGTTTCTTTTACTACTATTTTTAAAAAGCTATCCTACACACACACACACACACACACACACACACACACACACACACACACACACACACACACACACACACACAAATTATTTTTTAAACTTAAATTTTTCTGACTTAT
>Ga0157364_1000041_pt1 | contig 44707 bp, 10 predicted proteins | sample AttsexASBM2_FD_111476 | JGI IMG/M metagenome (GOLD analysis project Ga0157364, IMG submission 111476) | Fungus gardens microbial communities from leaf cutter ant in Ribeirão Preto, State of São Paulo, Brazil - Atta sexdens ASBM2 | ecosystem: Host-associated > Fungi > Mycelium > Unclassified ...
GGTAGAGAGAGAGAGAGAGAGAGAGAGAGAGAGAGAGAGAGAGAGAGAGAGAGAGAGAGAGAGAGAGCATTATTTAGCTAAGGGAGAAATTACTCTGACGAGACTTCTCAAGCTTTTTGTGTACATTATTCATATAGAACGAACACCCGGACTAGCTGAAGTTAACACGATGCATGATGTAGAACACTGGATATGAGAGAACGCGATATAATATTGTAAGACATGTTATAAAACGATAATAATGATTGCATTAGCAACATCATCAAGCTTGTCATTTGCAGAGTGAAAGCTTGGAAGTAGTACTCGTTACAGGTAAAAGTAATCTGAATTCGATTTTGCATTCTGTCACTGCGGCTTGGGAACTGACGAGACGGTCGTTGATATAGATTGCTTTCAAGGAGAACGAAAGATCACGTCATTAAAAGTCCTACCTGTGTTTTCACTCTTTTCGCCTCACCGACTTTGTTCGCTAAATATACGTCGTGCTTTTTCTTCTCTCTCGCGCGACGCAATTACAGAGAATGTTTCCTCTGGCGAAAATGCAGCGGTCTTGAAGTTCCTTCATGTGACGTTCTTGACACCGACGTCATTCACCACAGCTTGTATTTTACTATTGATTATAATTAAAGCGTCGCGAGACACGCGTTGTTTACAGCGCAAAACTTAACGGTATTGTAAAAATCTAAACTTCAATAAAAATAAAAATTAGATTACGTGAAATAAAACCGTTTTGCAGTATAATTATGACTACAACAATGTATTCCGCAATATAATATTGCCTCTTTTTTGTGTTATTTTTCAAATAAGCGAGTTCGATCATTTTTCATTATGCTATTTTTAAAAGTTAAATCAATTTTTAATTGAAAATTTCATTTTGCACAAGCGACCGAATGCCAAAGCTATCGATAAAAACTGCTTTAATATCGTGCAAATGCGCATTTGTAATCCAATAGACTCTTCCGTATTGCGAATCCGAGTAACACCGCTGATAAATTTTATTATCGCCGACCACGCCGTTCGTTTCACACACGTTAGTGGTTTGCGCTTCGTGTTTTCGGATTACTTTCGCTTCGCTTTGTTCGATTTTCAAATACGCTTGAATTGACGCCAAAGCAATCACGTTGAATTTGCGCTACAATAGTCTTGTAATCTTGCACGGATTACGTATGACGCATGGACATTACAAAATCATATGTCTTCGCGGCAAATATCAGTGGCAGTTAATGTTTATGGATAATTTGGTGTCGGTAAAAGAGAAGATAACTCATATAAGAGAAGATAGATCATATATGTACAATAGAAACTAATAAAAATGATCGTAAACTGTCGATTGTATACGTCACTTTACGTGCGATTGTCAATAACAAAATAATCGACCATATGGAGAGGGGAAATCTATTCTTGATGAAAGGAATAAAGAAAGGTGTGTATATTTATAACGAGAAAAAGGGAGGCCCGAAGGGGGAGGGAGGAGAGAAAACGAAGCAAAATATATCCTATTATAAAGCATTTATATCGCACTTCGAAGCATTTGCTTTTCAATGAGCTCTTTAGTTTTCTCAATATTACTAAAAATAAGCTTGTTCCGGTCTTTGTGTCAATAATTCAATTAAAAGATACTTCTGTATTGAACGAAACAGCCAGTGGTTATTTGAAAGGAATTGCGTGATTATATTCTAGTATGCGCTCATCGCTTTCCTATCTAATCATAAACTAGATTATCTCTTTCATTTTCCTCTTCTCTCTCTCTCTCTCTCTCTCTCTCTCTTTCTATCTGCTCATGCTCCAGTTGAAAATTTATGCTAATTGAGGAACATTTCGCAATGGTCAGCAGTTTCCGAGATTTTTTGGTGTTTGCAGCATTACTCGCATCAGTGAATTCATTTACTTTGGAAACTACGAATAAAGTTAATATGTTGAATTTGCTTCTCATAATTCAACTTTGCTTAATCATGTTCATTTTTATGCAATAATCATTGCGAGTTACAACATGTCAAACGTGCGCGATTTAAAGTGCGCGAGTATATATACACGATTTCGTTAACAATCCAAAAAAAAATTGATTTAACCTTTCGTTGTGTTTGCATAAAAGAAGTCATACGAGGTATTAACAGTACCTCTATTTTGTCTTTTACGACATTCAATTGAATTTCAGTTGGAGAAAAATTTAATTTTTCCCATGAGAGGGAAAGAGAAGAAGACAGAAATGTTCGTGCGAAGTAGAGGAATGTCTGAAAGAAGGAAAGAAAAATCGTGAGGATGAGCTGAATTGAAAATTCGACAGCGCGAATGACGCAAGTAGATTTTTCGGTACAGTCGGGCGCACGCGTAAGATACATAGGATGTGCCGGGCCGGAAATTCCAGCATCCTGGTGACTGGATGAACAACGTTAATAAGAAATGTGCTCTCGGGCAATGTGCAACGTGTACCGAGAAATTCAACGATGCAACTATGTCCTTCTCCGTTCTATCTCGCTGCCAGTTTGGGCTAATGTCGGGTCGCGCATTTCAGCGAAACGACATTCGCAGGCTGTCGCAATGTCGTTTTATTGTGGAATCGCTCTTATTCGCACGAGTATAAAATATTCCAACTATTTTAAAATTCAATAAGCGAACTGGATAGAATCTTTTTGTACCTTTTTCTCTACTTTTTTTTCATGCTTCTGTCTGTTTTCAAATAAGAATATGGTATATATCGGATATAGCGGTAATGTGTAACGGAATGTTCTAGTAGATTTAAATTAATATTTTGATTTTATTAAAAAGTGCTTGATGTATATTTAACTGTATTAATTTAAGCTTTAAGTAATTTTTAATGGAAGATAATTACTGTTGCTATATTTGATCTAATACGAAACTGATCCAGTAATAAAAAGCTAAAAAAGTCTAGACTCTCTTCCTTGGGGTTAATAAACTTTTCAAGTTGAACATTGCAGCATATGAAAAAATATCTGCGAATGTAATGAAGAAGAAGCACGTAGAGTTTTGTAAAACAAAGTACGTGGATTATAAAATGTACCTTGCGCGAATAAGTAAGATTAATATGTAGCGAAGTAGAGAGCAATTGTTTTCACACGCATTGTGTGTACAAACACTCGCGTGTATTCTTTGATATAGAAATACAGAGGAGAATAAAATTTCTTAGTAGAGTTTTCTTGCTGTTAACAACACCGCTCGACCCAGATCCTGGTGATGGATCGATTGATTGCGCTGACAGATGATTCCTTTACATGACTTCTTACTTACGCGAGATGATGCGGCATAATTTGATCGAGCACTCGAGTATTTGTACGTGTTCGTATCAACTCCTAATGTCAACTTGATGAATTGAGTATCAGAGTTAATTTCTTTCTGGATTGCAAGTAATATATTGCAATTTTCCTAAGATTTTCCTAAGTGGAATATAAAGCTATATGAACGTTGTATTGCAAAATTGAAATCCAGAGTAAATTGATTGTTAAATTCCGTCGATTACAGAGGCGTGATAATGTTTTATCACATTAAATGGATGAATAAACCTCCAATCTGAACAGATATATCTTTATCACATGTGATCTCACGTTAATTTAAACATCGTCATTGAATTATTTTCAACAGTTTCTATCGATACTTACAAAACCCTCGTGATTGAACGTGATATTCATGGACCAGTCGGTTTTTATTAGCTATCTATCAACTCTTTCCGCATCATCCACGAGAACCGCGTCTGTTGCCTATTATTCTCTCCATTTCGTGCTAGCCACTAAAGCATGAAATCCTTTGAGCCGTCTGCATATTTTACCAATACCGCAGTCATGTACAAATCGCATTTCTAGTAGCTGTCTTTTATATAATCGAGAAGACGGAAGAGGTAATGATGGCAAATCACAACAGACAAAAAATATAGTATTCGAAATGTCTCAATTTTGAGAAATTTAATTTACGATTATCATTTTCCTATAATTTTTATATCACAGTAGAATAATTAAGATGAATTACAAAAATAATTTTTTTCAATTCCAAGAAAAAAATAATTCTATATAGTTTTGTTAATATTAAATGCAATTTTCTCGTTTTCAAAATGAGAAGGATTGAGTAAGTTAATGTTTTTTTTTAACTGAATAAAGTTAAAGTTAATGGCTTTACAAAATTAATAAAGTTAAGTTAAAAGTTGAAGGAATAAAGAACTTAACTTAACTTAACTTAACTTAAGTCAATATTGAATTAAAAAGAAAGTTAATTTTTTTTTAGATTTAATGTCTTAATTTTTCTTAAAATGAGATTAAATAATTACAATATAGATTATTAAGTAAATTAAATTTTTAATTTTTTTATTCATGTGTGATATAAGTATATAACACATAACGATATAACTATGTAAGTTATATAACTTTAAAAAAACAAGCATATAGAGAAGATACAAGATTAGTGATTACTTTTTAATAAGTCATAAGAAATTGATCAATTACAATCAAATGCGAGAAAAATATTTGACTGTAATTAGTCAATTTCTTATGACTTAAAGCTTAAAACACCTATTGTAGATCCGGATTAAGGCTTATATAGCATAAAGCATAAACCAATCAGAGGGCTGTATTAGCATCTTAAGAAATTACTTAAGATGGTCTAAAATATGAACGAATTACGATCGGGCGATCTCTTTTAAATATCTTAGAAAAATAATAAGATATTTAAAAAAGATAAAAAAAATGTTTTAACTTAAAAAAAAGTTAAAAAGTTAACGTTTAAAAGTAACTTAGTTAAGTTAAAATTTAATGCATTTAAAGTTAACTAAGTTAAAAGTTATTAACTTTTTAACTTTTTTTTTAACTTTTAACGTTTTAATTAGTTACTACCCAACTCTAAAAATGAGTAAATATTTATAATAAAGATAATAACATTAAAATAAATAGGAATTTTATATAAATAAAAATAGACTACAATTGTAATTTTATAAATCTGTTAATTATTTGTAACTATTATTGCGTTTAATTTTGAAACTGAAATTGATCAAATTGAACGAATTTTATTCGTCGCTTTCATTAAATAGATTACAGCAAGGGATCCTTGAGCTCCGTCCAGGTCGTCGCTGCCCTAACGAGGCATGCGCCTTTCTCTAAGAGAGATATACATGCAACCCTTTCCTCTGTGTTCCTCTCTCTAAGAGACACTTCGGCAAGCTCCCACTTTGACCCTTAACGACGTAGCACGTGAAATTACATAGTGAAGCTATGTATGATGAAGAGTCTTGCATCTCGTGAGCTTTCTGCCTCGATCGCTTCTATACATTTGGAAATTTCATTTTGATTAATTATCTATATATATATTTTCTTTTTGTATACTTATATATTTTGTATGTATAATATTTGTATCCATCTCTATTATTGTTTGCGATTTTAATAAATCGCGAATAATAAATTTATTAATTAGTATAATTTTAATTAAATTTTATTTATAATATAAATAAATTAAAATTTTTAGATATCTGCAAGAATTGTCACATAAGATTAACTATCGATCAGGAATATTTTTTATAATAGGAAGCAGGGGTGCGTTACGTTACTAATAAAAAGAATATATGCACGTGGGTAGGAAGGGGACCCTCTGTCACTCATCGTTAGGGCATAAATTGTCGCGTGTTGTTGGAAAATCACGGAGATCGGTGGTTGGGAAACAGGCGCCGAGACGTCTCGACGCCGTTTCACTGGCGTCGTCTTCTCCAGGCTCCGGCTTTCTTCCTCCCCCTTCCTCTTTTGTCTATCCCCTTATATTTCTCTATTGATCTCTTCTTTCATCGTGCAATTGATCGCTCTCCATCCGCCATATTGCATTACATAATTATGTTATAATTATGTACAAAATTACAAGAATATACGTATATTAAATTTAGGATTTGCTTTTTGTTTTCTATCTGATCCTTAAAAAAAAAAGAATTAATTAGTGTTCCAATAAATTGGTTAACTATATAGTAACTAATATATTTCATTAATTATTCATGTAGTATATATATCATCAATTATTGATAGAGCTAACCAATTTATTGGAACAGTAATCAGTTTTTTTTCATAAGAAAATATTAAAGCTATTTTTTGAAAAAAACTTTTAATCAAAATAAGAATCTACACTTTCAGCAGATTCAATTACCGCGACTGAAAGTTTATTTTATGTACTGTCAAATTTTGAAATATCAACGTAATGGAACAGGATGGTTACTTCCGATATTGGGCGCGACGTGTGAGTATGACATAAGATTAAAATACTTTCGTCGGCGGGCATCAAGGACGACATCATCTCTTGGGAAGTGTTTTATTTCAACGCTGTAGCACAAAGTTAGAAACGGAAATATGTATACGTATTATAGACAAATATTACATTTTTCATAACTATCTCGATAATTTAAATGGTAAATTACTTGCAGATTTTAGGTTTAAAAAAATCCAAAAATGTATCAGAGCATGATTTAAGTAATTATTAAATAATTAAAGGAATTGATAAAAAAAATAAAAATTCAGATTTATATATATAATGAAAAATAAAAGAGAATTATAAAAATAAGGATCTTATTTAAATATTAAGTAAAATAAGTTATTCATAGAGACAAACTCTCGATTACGCTACTGATAAATTAAAGAAATAGTTTATTAAGAGAAATGTAACATTCATAAAAAAAAGATTAAATAAAATTAAATTTAAGTAAGATAAAAAGATTTATAAGTAAAATATTAAAAATAACCTAATTAATAAACGAGAGAAAACATAATTTGTTCATTTGTATAATTCACTCTAAAAAAAAAATTTAATAATAAGCGGTAATTATTTTACTATATGCAATGATAAAAGAAAATTATAACCAAAAAAATTACGTATTTATAAAATAAAGTTATTACTCTACGAAGATTGTTCTTTTATAACAGATAAATCAATTGCACACAAGAATAATGCATATTACTGATGATCTTTTATCAGGTACAAGTCCACAGAATAGAAGTGTAAATAATAAATAATTAATTAACATAAATAATCAACGCATGAAACATATAAAACATCAATCAGAAGATTGAAAACATGAAATAACAAGTTTCAATTTTTGTTTACAGGTTTCTGTGACTTTGATAGCGGTGTGAAAAACTACAAAGTAACAAAATGGCTGCGTTTGTGGCGAAGCAGATGGTCGGAAACAAGCTCAATGCGGTTAAAGGTACGTGATTTTAAAGAATGTTTTTTTCGATTGTATTTCAAATTATATTTTCTTTTGATAGTTAATTAGCTAATTTATTTTTTACCTCAGTAATTCGAATTATTTCATGACATCTTTCATATCTTTCATGTCTGTGTCAGCATATTAAATGTAAATAATGAGAAAAATAAATTGTGATCTTCAATGTGTCTGTAAAAATCTGGAAACGCGAATATCTCAGGCTAAACGTTTTATCGCGATCACGAACGCCGCTTTTACGATAAAATTCAATCGTAACTGTAAAAGGAAACGCTTTAAAGACTTCTCGGAATTCCTTTCTATCCACGCCAGTTTCAGCGAGACGTGACTCGTTGCAAATTTGTTTGCCGCCATCTTGGATAGACTCCGAGCGGAACATTACACCACTCGATTATTTTGACATGAAGTATTCAATTTATCTTTCTTGAAAAAAAAGATAAAAATTCAAATATTAAAATTATTGTAAGAGCTATTCATTTAGCTTCTAACTATTATAAATGAAAGTATTCATTCAAACAAATATGTGAGATAATCGAGTAGTTAAAAATCTTTAAGACTGAAAGTGCAATATTTTGAACATGTTATGCCTGGCACGTCGTGTATCAGCACGTTTTGCTTATGCAATTATCGTAAAACTGGATGGATCAGCATGCAACTACCATGGCAGTCCTTGCAGCTATTATAGCCACGAGCATCTGCAGTAAAATTGCGCTATCTTTGCATACATGCATATAGTCTTCATCTTCGGAGTCTTGTTCATGTTTATCGTTGTATTGAAGCTATTACGACGAAACATAATGTTTCGGAAATTCTCTATACGATTAATTTTCCTGTTGTAACACCCTTAGAGCATTTTAGAAGGATTATGATAAAGGAAGCAAAATTTCAATTACAAAATGGAATACAATACATAAGAGATATTCAGTATAAATATTGTTTCTTCTTTTTTTCTCTCTTTGTAACAAAGAGTATATACAACAATTTACAACGTGAGCATAACTGGTTATTATTTTTTGTTAATATGAAACGTTAACGTTTTCAAATTTTGACCGCAATTGCGATTAGAAATTAGTTGAAAATGATAGAGAGACATACCTGTAGAGACAAACCGCGATGCCCTGTTCGTTCGTACGTTCGCTTCTAGGATGTCGGCGGATTGAACGATGGTCGGCAATAAAACTTCTGTCATTAAGCGAAAGTTTCAGCTTTCGTGTGCGACGAAGCGGGGAAGCGTGTCGCGGGGAATCCATAATGGGAAAAGCGGGGGAAATGGGACCTTCCTTACAAATCGCGAACTCGACATCTACTTTGAATTCTTCGTTCATTTGAGAGACGGGGAGAATAGTTTTATAAAATAGAATAGATGGATATGATGTAGAACAGTAAACTTCCTCTTTGTTATTTTATACAATGTTTCGGGAAAACTTTCTCTTGTTCCTTCGAAATGCTTAACAAAGTTGATAGGTAAACTGCAATATAAAATTTTTGTAGGAGATTTTAACATGCAAATGTGCCGAATTAATGTATATATATTCTTTTTGAAATCTATGTATATAAAAACTATATATATGTATATATTGAGCTAAACAAAATATCTATGTATAAGAATTATAAATAAATATAAAAATCAAAACGAATCGTGAACGAATGTGACTATGATTAAAAAGGAAATTAGAAACGAATATAATAGTGGAAGAGAAGAAATCGGCAACTCAGACCAATTGCAGAAGCCAGGTTCAATAAAAGCCCACAACGGTTTTGCAAACTGAGCTGCATTTAGAAGTTTGGGTGAGTGTCTCGTTTCTCTTTCCTATCTCTTCTGTCCTTTACTCCGAAACTCCAGCAGCTTTTTCGTTGCCTACGGAGGTTAATTGACATCCCGCTAATCGATCGACCGCGACCTATGGTATCGAAAACCTAACTACGATGAGTTGATGAAATGCCAAAATAAAAAAGAGATAGATGAATCATGAGACTTTTTTAAATAAAAACATAGGATAAGATTAAATAATTGTTTTTCACGTAATTGTTTTTGTTTCCATGATTTATTGGTTTAATTAACTCACAACTTTTTAATTCTCCTAAACAACTTTTTAATTCTCAACATTATTTGAACAAATACTTAATATGATAGCGATATATATTATCGAACTTTAGCAAGTACCATTACTTGAATTAAAGGTGTTTATTATGGACATTACCATTTAATCAATAAACTGAACTATTCGACGTTATCGCGATATGACAGACAATTACCCCAATTAATTATGCGCTTCGTGATTTATTCGAGGAGATAACATGGGTATTTATATCGAATCATCGTGATAATACGGCTGTCCCTCATCTTTGATGTCAACAGAAATCCATTTTTAAAAATAATGCGGATTGCAATCGTTGAAAATCGAAAGACTGAAAAGACCTCGAGGAACAACGTATACAAATCGTATTGTGTAATGTCGCAATTCGGCAGAAATTTTCCGAATAATTTCGACCGCGTGCAGCATACAGAGATCGTAATTTATGTCCCAGATACAATTACACAGTTGCCTGAGATAATTAACATAATGATGTCACACACTCGTACGAGACAGGATACCTTAATTGCGGAACTTTCCCTCGTCGTTAACGATTTCCTCACGCGCGATATACTTGTTGCAATACAACAGTTGTGATACAATTACTCCTAAAAGTCGGACCAACATCGATTGTATCGAGCGATTTCACTAAGAGCCGTACAATTACACATTGCAGAATTTTCAAGTGAACATTTGATGGAAATAAATGTGCTTGACTTTTAAAATTGAACATTTCTCTAAATAAATTTTTCATGTCCACAACTCAAAAATGTGTGCGTGTATTTTTTATTAATAAATTTCAGAATTTGGAATTCAAGATTTATTTCTCTAGATATTTAAAATTGGAAAATTGCGGGGAAATGGTGAAACTGACATAAAGTAATTTGCATCGCAATATTTTCCACAATAACATCAGAATTTTAAGTAACGTGTCAATATATAATACAAGTCAATTTAGTAATTAAATATTTGACGTTCCTGCATTTGCAAATTATTCGTTAAATGTAGAATATTATTGATAAAATGCGGGAGCAAATGTGCCACCGTCGATTAAATGAATAAACGTTTAAAGATTCGTTAGTTAATATGATTGAGTTTCATTAAATGAAAAAAAAAATTGTTTTCATATATTTATGTTTCATATCACCAGACAAATTTTAAATTTTTTACTGCGATATCGTTTACTATTAATAATGAAAAACTTTTATTCGACAAAATTATTAACCAAACATCACTGTTTCAAGATATCCAACAGTGCATCTACTTTAATTGAAATCTCGTTTTGTAATATTCGACTAACGATTTGTCATATGATAGAGGAACGAAAACGAGGAACGTATGGCGGCGCAATCTGTCGGAGAAACGAGCAAAAAAGCTCGATATATTTCGTGCTTGCGTTTTTGCGGTTGGACGTACCGATCGATCGTTCCAGTTTTTTTTGGTTCGTTAAAAAAAAAAATCTCATAGGGGATTTTATAAGAAATAACTTCGTTACGTGGAGTAGAAGGAAAAATAGAAAATTTGGACGCGAGAGCAATGACGAGATTCCATAATTTTCAGCTGCTTAATCGAGAAATTCTTGTAACCCGGCCATTGGGCAAGTTAAAAAAAGGATCTATAATAAGAATTGGGCGATACTTTTAAGACATTCTATTTAATTTTCATTGAATGATTTATTCTTTAATGATAGAGACATCGATTACTAATGCTAAAAATATGATGAGATGGAATTCTCATATTGCGAACTTTTTATCGGACGTACATTATTAGGAGGAAGTTCTGTCTGAAACATCGCTTTTTCCATGCGTGTATTGAAATTTTTGCCACCGTTGCTGCGGCCGAGTTACGTGTATTTCTATGCGAGTCGATTTATAGTGATTTCACATTACATACGACCGCTACGTTTAGCGATATTTAATTAAATCCTGTCTGGTAGGCGGAAACTTCTGTCGATAGTTCGAAACAGTTTGCAACCACTCTTACCACGGCCATCGGCCACGGCTCGCGGCGTGAATGGTCACGTGAACACAACAACCGTTATTTAGAAAGATCAGAATGTCCAGATAATATGTGAGTCGTGAATCGTTTTGCATAACAAGAAAAATTCATATTGGACAAAAATATGAAAAATATGCAAATATGATTGTTTGAATAGGAGGTTGGGTGGAAGAAGATTGATACGTGTTTTAGCAAATGAAATAATAATAACAACTTTATTGCTTACGTATAAAATTGGTTAGTAATAATAGTTAAATATAAAAAACACAAAAGCAAAAGTTTTCTATACGTTAAAAGTAAAACATCGAGCAAAGTTGTTATTATATAAAGACCTATAATATATACTGAAAAAAAATGAACTTGTTTCAATAGCATTTATTTTAATTGAAAATAATCTTGTTTATAACAACAGTTATTGATAAAACAAATAAAATTTTATTAAAACAAGAGCATAAATATTTATTTTATTAATGGTGTTATCGAATTAACAAAATTATTTTCAATTAAGATAATGTTGTTGAACACATCATTTTTTTTTTCAGTGTAAAAAAAAATATCTTAATCAGCATGTAAATAAACAGAGCGAATTACAAAACAAATAATTAAAACAATAAAAAAGAGTAAATTCTTGCAATATTGATTTTATAATGATTGATATTTTTTCACGAAGATATTTCCATGGATTATAACAATAAAGATTTTTCTTTATCTGTTGTAGTAATATACTTTTTTATGACGCGCTGTCTCGTTATACGTTCAGCAGTACAGCTAGTCACTGCCGCGATGCGACGAGTATTTTCTTCCACCTTTTACATAATTTCATTAGAAGGGTCGAGTTAGTTTCATAAGCGTAGCAAAAATGCGGACAAGAAAAGAAATGTAAGGAATATGATAGGCTTGGAAATTTAATCAACTTTTTCTCTTTTTCTTTCTCTATTCACCGATAATACGTTCTCTCTCTTTTTCTCTTTCTCTCATCTACCTTTTAACATTATTTTATATCTTATTTCTACTATTTTTAGTTTAAAATAATGAAAATTCTTTGCTCCATTAAGAAAACATTATTTCAGGTTCGAAGTTAGTAGACGATAAAAATAATAACTGCTTGGTTCTATCCGAATAATTTAAAAAATACTTTGTTCAATATTACATAAGAATTATAATTATATTAAAATATTAAAATCTTTTATATATATAGACTCTTGAAGCTATCTTGATATATCGAGATCATTTACTGAAGATAATTTATAAAAGTTATTATTATTTATTATTACTTTCGACAATTCTGAATGAGACATATGTAGGGAGATTTCTGTTCTTATGACACGGTAGTATTATGGCATGGCTTGAAATGAGGTAATTTATTTTAAGATCTCCTATAGTGGTAGAATTCAGGAATATTCCGTATATTGAGATCTTTTGTCTGAATAATCTAAAAAGGATGGTGCTAGCTTGAGTTTGAGTAAAGAATGAAGAGATTCCATCTCATTGCAACAAAATGGATCGTAATAATGATGTATTGGCACTTTAAGTCAGCCAGATTTCTTCGAAATGTGTTTGCAAATGTCGCACCGAACTCTAATAATATCGTCTCTTCTCGTTCAATTCGAGATATTTGTCCATAATATTTCAACTTTGAAAGTTTAAGCGGATGAATCATGCATAATTTCCAGAACTGTTATTCTGGACTATAAGCAAGAATAATTTTCTCTACAATTTACTTGCAAATCGTACTTGAAGCTTCTGTTTACGTAAGAATTATTTCTCTGATACTTCTCAAATATATGCTAAATGTTGGTTGCAACTTAGTTTCTCAGTCATTTCTCCTTGTTTCACAAGTTGCAAGGTTCGTGAGACTTTCTAAGCAAAGCTATATATTCTGAGAATAAGGAACAAAGAAAAAAGAGAGAGAGAGAGAGAGAGAGAGAGAGAGAGAGATAAACGACGAAGAGAATGATGAGAATATCAAAGTTAAGAGAGAGCTAGTGAGAAGTTTAAGGCTTAAGTTTACTGAGGTGGTCTCCCGCTAGAGGATTTTCCTCGATCAAATGCGTTGATCTCATGAGTTTGCGGCGCGACTATAGCAGATAACTAATACCAAGATAATAGGAATGCCTATATTTCGAACGAACTTTAGTTAATTAACATAACTCGTTAATCAATGATAAAAACCAAGTAAAATTTGGAGACACAGAGAAAGAGATTCGGTATAAATTAAAAAAAAGTTCGAAAAATAGAAGAAAAAAACTATGAAGATAATTTCTTTCTTATTTAAAAACATTATTATCTTCATTCTGATGCTAAAAAAATATTAAAAAAAATATCCGCTTATATCGGTGCCCACTTCACAGCTAATCATCCTGCAAACAACCAGTACAATGGAAACATGGCGAGACAGCTGTCGGATCGTCAGTAAACGAAAATATTGGACGATACCATCATGACCGCCACCGCGATTATGCTAATTGCAGTAGCAGCGATCACTCAGCGTGACAGCGATGGCGAATCGATCGATCGTTCCGGTGCGGCTAGGTAGTATTAATTAATTGGATGCCACTAATTCGGTCAGATCATTTGCATGGCACGATATAATTGCAGGCGCGAGAGCAATAAAATACGGAATTTAGACGACACGTTCAATCTAGTACCAGTGCATTCATGAAAGTCTGATGCGTCTCATTTTGATTAAACAATACTTGAATTAAGTTTTGACTTTAAGACTTAAGTATATTCTTCTATATTCTGATAAACAGATTAATTATGTAATTCGATTGTTTTTCTCAGGTTTTTCGTAAAAATTGAAAGAAATATCATGAAACGGTATCTGTTCGAGCATAACTATATCGAATAGAACTGATTATACATGCTCATTTCAAAACCGTTATTTATAATCGATCTTAATGAAATCTTTCTATGAAATTTTTTTCTATTTTTAAGATATTTTATTTATTACATTTTCTATAAATTAATAACTGGCAATCAGAATAAATTATAAATTTGAAATTATAAATTATTACTTTAAAGTAATACGTTTAATAGTAAGAGAGTTATATTAATTAAAAATTGTTTAGATTATATTTTATTAATTAATTAATTTTAATTAATTAAACAATATTAATAATTATTAATTAATTTTTATTTTTATTATTTTTATTATTTTTATTAATTTTATTATTTTTTACACTCAATTAACGTAATTTAACATCTCTTTAAAATTTCTCTTTAAAAACAGGATTTATATTTTGGAAATAAAATAATTTGCGACTCAGTGAGGAGTTTTTATACACGTGAACGATATTCAAAGGGCTAAGGACTTAATCGATGCATAAACTGCTTTAGGCCACAGCCACATACCGCACTGGTTTACTTGACAAGTCAACTGGAAGTTCCTTTTGACCCGATGGGTCGGCAGGGTGAATCTACGAGGTCCTGCATATACGATCTGAATTTCCAGCTCAAGTACCATCCTAATCGCGTGATTAATGAATCTATTGTCCAAGCATCTAATATATAATATTAAATATCATAATATATATACATATCACAATGTATATTTTTTTTATAAAAAAATATGTTATTCAAGAATTATTTTATTTTTAATTTAATAAAAGATGGAACAATATGTAAAGGATAATGTTCTTTTTATTCTTCATTATGCAGCTTCTCTAGTTCAGAATTGCTCTCTTTAGTTTAAAATTGTTAACCAAATATTTTGTACAGCAATATATTGCGATTTACCGACGATCTATAATTTACACATCTCCCTCACCCAAAAATTTAATTTATTATTGTGCATAATTTCGAGATTCAATGAGTTCACATAAATTCACAAATTGATGAGTTCCCCACTTACAATATTCAATCAATTTCGAAATAATTAATCATTTTCATCGTGTCACGATATTAAGGCATCACGGCCGCGGGGCCATTATCTCGATTCCCGACGTGGCATTTCTCACACTTCGGCATCGCTGGCGCGCAATTTTCAGCTCTAAACGAAGCTCCCCCTGCGTGCCATTCTCAGCCTTTCTTGGCCATTTTCTCCACCCTCCTGCTCTTATCCGTGCGCGTGCTATATTAAGGATTCCACGACGATAGTGGTTGTGGATGAGTAGGTCTCTCTCTCTCTCTCTCTCCTCCTACCAGTGACTCGAAATGCAGCAGCGATGCCGTTAAATGAGCATTCAACGCATTCAATTCCGCCATTTTGCCCCCTTTCGACGTCTTCCGCCACTTGGAAAAATGTCAGCTGATGTGCATGACGCTTTATTAAGTTTGAATTGCAGCATGGAATAGAATTTCATCGTCGCCGCCGCAACCGCTCGTCGAACGAATTAGAAAAGCCGTTTCTCGGTGGCGGAAGTGGATGAGAAGAGCGGAAAGTCGAAAAAAAAAAAAGAATAAGAACTGACTGAGAACCAAGCCTATCTTGAATCGCTATCTCGCAAATTGCTTCTGGTCCTTCCAGAGACATCCGTCTTCCCGGCCGAGAACAATCCCTGACTACTCTTACGTACCTCAATTTTTTTTACGAGAGGATCTTCGATAAGATGAGCCTTTTGTCGACTACTTTTCACAGATCCGACTTAGAATTTTTATTTTTTACATTTGTCATGAAGGGTATTATCAGTTTACCAAACTTTGATATTAAAGGCTTACAATAATATATAAAAAAAAACATATATATATATATATAAAATAATTTATGAAATAGTCTACTTAATACGCGATAAAATTGTATTTATGTGTATTTAATTGTATTAATGTGTCTACTATTCATGAAAAAATGATCAATGAAGAGGGATAATCTCGTTTGTATTTATCCAGAACGGATGAGAATGTGGCTGGAAAGATTAAGGCACGTGTCGAACGTAGCTTTTACTGGTGACAGCAAATGTTAGAAAAAGCGAAAAAAGAATGTCGCATATACATGATGAGATTTTAACGGCTTCTCTCGACGCCATTAGCGCCACTGACTAGCACTTTTATTACTAGTATTAAACGTGTGACGTAAAAATTATACTATCATAATAGGTTTTTTGCTCTTTTAAAAGTTTTATTAATCTTCTATAAGCTGCCATTCGTTTAAATGAACAATAGAATCGCATCGTAAAAACTGCAATTGTATTGGTTTACAGTAAGACTTGAATAAATTGGCGCTATATTACGCAAAAACTGAACAAGAATAGCTTATTTATGAGCTTATTACGAGATGTTTTTAATCCTCGATTACTTGCACGCTGTTTCTTTACATTCTCATTCGCCCAACACACAATAATTCATTTTCTTCTTAGAGAAATAAAAAAATTGCACGTGACAATTTATTTTAGAGTGATATTACATGCTCCGATAATATAAAATTCTACTTGTATAAAAACCTTCGCTGTGATGTCTTTTACTATTTCATTAGATTTAGCGAATACGCGAAATCGAAGCTGCACTTCTTACTTGACCTTTTGGCCATCGTTATATTAATAATGCGAAAGATCGCGAGGCCGCGCCTCTATTCTTCGCCGGCTGTCCTAACATCCTTTGAATGTTTCAATATTTCAAAAAAGTTCGTTCACTGCGAGAAACAATAGCCTCTATTATCCTGTATTATGGATTGCTGGCTACAACTTCGTGCGAGGTTTCAACTTCCATCGAATTTCTGCAACTTTCCCATTTCCGTCGTATAGTTCGTTTATATTTTGCAAACTTTCTTCTTCTCAGTCTCTCGTTTTTTATATAACAATTGCTGGCCATTATATCATCTATAAAGTCCGCGCGAGTGCATTTTATATTAAGATATGTATTAACTTAGTTTTAAGAAAAGAACCAGAAAATAATCGTTGAAGATTTCATATATTAAGTTTATTTTTAGACAAATTCTGTAATTTGTAGTAAAATTAACGATAGAATTCTAACAATTATATATAATTTTAAATAAATATCTATTATATATAATTTTAAATAAATAATAAACCAAAACAATAGAATTCTATTAATCTTTGTACCATGTACCTAATACAAAAAAAAAAAAAAATTTGAAGGATCAAAAAGATCACATAATTAAATATAATAAAAAATGATAAAAAACTAGATGTTGTAACAGAAGATATAATTTTTAATTTTGTTATTTAATATGATGATGTTCGACATGCATTTATTTTTACGCTTATCTTTTTCTTTCGGAATTATAGCAGAAAGAAGAAGAACGAGTCTTTATGTTTATGTAACAAAAACACAATGCCGTAATCAAGTGGCAACCACAGGGGGACACATCGCGCCCGGAATTACTTTACGTTACTCGCGAGTATGCACTGCGCGCCGCTACTAATTGCGAAGTCGCCCGACGAAGATATTTTCGCAGAATTGGCGTTCTGCATCACGCTGATGCTATGTTCGTCCTAATTGAAATAATTGCCATGCTTACGAGATAGAACCCTTGAGGTTCATGAACATTCTCTACTAGTCATATATATTATTATAGATTTATATATGAATACCTTTATATATATATATATATATTTTTTTTTTTTTAAATCTGATTTGATTTGATCAAATGAACTGCACACGCAATTGCTCTAAATAATAATAAAAAAATAGAATTTTATAAGTAAACTTTAATAAACTGGCTCCTGCCTTCTTACTTTACGTTATCATTTTCTTTATTATGATCGCTTGCAAAAATATATATGTGTGTATTCATGGATGAAAATTAATCGGAAATTGCGCGCAAGAATGCGCCGTCATTAATAGCTTTCGGAATGATGGGAGAATTAATTACAAATGGTCGGTAGGAACGTAAAACTATTCGGATGGAATATTCTAATTTGACGTAATTAATGAAATTTGATCACTACCGTTGTTTTCATCGTTGAGAGAGAGAGAGAGAGAGAGAGAGAGAGAGAGAGAGAGAGAGAGCACTGTGATTTCAAACAATTGCGTATTGCATGCTATCAGACTAATTACAGAGAAACTGTCCTTTACACGCTGTTTACATTCAAATGAATAAACTAGTCCTTGATACACCTTGATTCAAAACGTATCGAAGACATTTTGATATATGATTCGTTATCGAATAAAGCCTTGATTTATGTAAACTAGAATTAATCACTAATAGTTATTGCTCAACTAGTCAAATTATGTTCAGTTATTGATCATTCTCACTCAATTAATTCTCCGTCATCGTCGTGCAGACATTTTATAGATTTTTTTTTTCTATTAAATCTTGTAGACACCTTCGGAAGCATAACTAGTAATGACAGTGGTGGGAAGAAAAAACGTATAGCTTTGACTTCCTCTCATGACAGGTCGGTTAATCAAGTCCTGTCTTTCAAAACCATCACTTCAACGATGAAATATTAGTTGGTTTCATCGACCACGGCCGAGAGCGAGTTTTTAAGAATGTCGAACCTACGTAAAGATAGTCAGGAAGGAAGGTAACGTAATCGATATAAAAATGACGGAATAATGCGATAATAACGAAGATAATATCGTTGCTCGTCATTTATTTCAATCCTGGATTAACTTTTTTATTATCGGAATAACGCAAGTAGAAAGAATGAAAATGAAAACCAATAAGGTGGATACAAAAAGATAGAGAGGATGGAGAGAAGGGAATGAATTTTCCACTTATAATAGTTGTTGCGAGAAGAAATTACAAAAATACGGAAGTGAAGAGTATATAGAAATTATACTGTTAATAGATAAACATAGAATGCAATCTTCGACGAAATAATGACAGTTTGTGGAAATTGTCAGAATGCGGCTCGATCGAGCGAGTTTCAATTTGCCAAACTCTGATTGAATCTTGAAATAACGAGAATTGGAAAGTCATCGCTTGAAAAATGATCGTTTTCCGATATACTAAACATGAAAGTATCGAAAATAGTAACGAAAAGCAAATGTCATATTGTAAATATTAGGAAAGCATTCTTTCATAAGAAATTAAAGTGTTTTAATTTCTTATAATTATAATTCCTTCCATTCTGGCGAACTGTAACTCATACTTAAAAACTAATTTTTAATTTATAAATTTTTTATGTATATTTATGAATGGTTAATAAAATGTTAAAATGATTCGGTTTTTTCAAGAAACTTATTTTTTGAAAAATAAATTTTTAAGAACATTAATAGGTTAGTCATTATGAAAAATAACATAAAAGACAAGACATTTCGCTTAAAAAAATATTATTTAAATATAAAAATAACATCTGTTGAAAATTACATTCAATTTAAAGTGAAGGAAAAAAACATATTACTAATTTTCAAATTCTCAAAATTAAAAAAAATATGAGAAAATTTAATTCTATATTTTCTTTATCTTATCACACAGAATTACTCCATTCTTTTGTGCTATTTAAGAAAAGGGATATGAGTTTTTAATTTTCAAAATATTTTAATGTGGAATTTGATCTAATCATAGAAGATAGAGCGCGAAAGTTTGTCCGGAAATGCCATGCGGTATTCTGATTTCGAGTCAGCGAACGAGAACGGCTACCAAGTCGGAAATACAGTCGGTTTAACGCGCCTATATTTATAGTGCGCGCGTACAGCTAGCGGTATAATGGATAGCGTTAACAGACCGCGCGAGCTATTGATTTCGGATTGTGGTCGGGCGCTGGTGGCTTTTGTTGCAAAGATTATAGTGCGCACACCGTTGGCCACCTCGTCGCTCTTCCCTTCTCTCCTTTCCAGCCATTCGCCACCCTTCGACCTTTTGAATCTGCCTATATCTTGTCTACTTGCATCTCCATTTTCTTCCACCATGTGATTGACACGACAATTACAATTGCCTCATGTAAATTAATTCTTATTTTTTTATATTATTACAAATAATTTTTTTAAGAATTTTATAAAAGGGACCTGTTAAAAGACTACTAAGACGAACGTATAGAATGTGCATCTACGAATTAATCTTTCTTAAAAAGATACTATATCCAAAAAACGAAGCGTTAAAATCGCCGTTACAATTAAAGAAAAGCAATTAGATCTATAGATATAAAGCTCTGTAAATTTAAAGCTGAAAGCTTCTCAGTTAATTGCATCTGCAGAGGACGATTTTCACTGTATTGCATCCTTCCAAAACCACAAGATAGTTTCAGCACAAGATAGTTCCCCAAATCGATTCATTCCCGCCATCTCTCTTCCAATAAACTGTCTACACAGTGATCGAATGTGAAGGATAATTGTAATTGGCTGGTGTAAACTCAGACAGCTTTCCCTCCTCTCAGCAGTAAACTTTTCTCTCCCCAAATGATTGGCGGCAGACTTACACGCCGCTGTCGTTCGTGCTGGCAAACTTTGCTCGGAAATAGCCACTTCCGGGACTTTCGGAAGTATCCACGAGGAAAACGATTCTCTCAGTTTCAACGGTCGATAAAGATAAGACGTTCTTCTCCCTTTTCAAATTTAAATATATTAAACGTAATAAAATTGTAATTCGTATCTTACATAAAATCACAATAACAAGGCAATTTATTTGTCTGTTTCATATTGAGAATAACAAGAAATTTGAAAAATTCGTTTAATTTGACGGTTTAAGCTCTATGTGAAAATTATATTTTTTAATTGATTTAAAAAGCTGTTACTGTATACAATTGTTATCATTAATTGCATTTTTAATTAACACTATCTATAGGACAAATGTTATGGATATAATTTAGGATTATTTTAATTATCGTATGAGTGTGTAGAATCGCGGCCATGAGTAAGTTATTGCCTAATGCATTTTACATTTCGTGCGCGTCGATGATCGATCGTCGAATGTCGTTCCTTCCGGTGGGTAGATACGCGGGTTAGTCTCGCGGGAATGTCGAGGCTTCCCTGGGATGATTGATCGGCTTGACTTGAATTATTCGGATCGGATGTATCAATTGTCGAATAAAATTATACCAGATGGAATGACCAACCAGCATCGCTCTCTCTAATTAATTCCATTCGACAATCATGTTTCATATGATTAGATCAGACACAGTGAAATTTAAATTCTAGATATCTAGATATTATCTATATAGATCTCTCTGAGCTAATTAAAATTTTATAGAAATAAATTATTTATAAAATTTTTGAAAATTCATTTCAATTCATTGGTTTTTAAACACATCGAAAATACATCGAAAATCATAACAGAATAATGAGAAAAATTTAATTTTCATAAAAGTTAAATAATAATTGAAATAAAATAAATGTGCTCCTTTCTAAAGTTAATATCAGGATACTTTGAGTTAATTTAAATTTAAACTGCAGTTAATTTAAACTTAAGTTTCTGAATATTTCTTTTTATTTTTTATTTTTGTGACGTCTTTCCCGTGTCAGAAATATCTGAGATAATTAGTTGAGCAATACGGTCGTAGGATATAGTCTATAAATGGAAGTCCTACGATGAGATAGGGTATATAAATTTGCGTTCAGCTTGTTCATTACACGACTGTTTTATCGAGTTGCTGTCATGTACAGATACACGTATAGACGCGACCGATAAATCTTGCGTCTCGGCGAGTAGGCTATAAAGATTTTTCTCTACATGCTCCGTGCTGAAAAGCTGAAACGAATAGAGCGGAAATGCGTGATTAATTTACGATCACGACCAGATTGCGATCTCTTCTTTCGCTTGATTGGAGTTAAGATATCGTTCGAATGGCGAGAGTACTATATATGGAATATAAAAATTATTCCTATACAATTTATACGTAATCGTAAATAATAGAACTGCAAAATTGAAAGTAGCATTACATTTTAAAGAATTGCATACTTATTAAACGTGCAAAAACAATTAAGATTTCTGTCTTATAGAAAATGGGAATGGGGGAAAGGGACTTTCTTTAAGAATAATAACTACCACACGGATATTACTTTCAAACTGTTCCTAGAAAGAGCTCGTTAAAAGTTATCTGTTGTTTCTCACGACCTCATTCGAATGATTTTAACGATGTGCATTCGCAAGCTAAAATATCGCTGAGACAAGGACTAGCAAATCGATCTTATGCCGTGACTTTCAAGTTCCGGCGCCGGTTATCCGCAGAAAACTCGTGCCGTGAGTCTTTACCAGCTACTTCCCTTCATTTGTAATAAAAGATACAGTTCGTTTATCGGAATATTTCCTTTCGTCTCTTGCTTCTGTCTGCAGTCGTGAACGAGAACGTGAATATCCATAACGAAACTAATGTTTAGAGATTTGTGGATGGTGCAAAATTTCTAGAATAACGAACATTTACGGAGAAAGATTTTTTTGTTTACAGATTTAGGAACATTATATGTAAATTTTTTAAATTTTCCTATTTATTTTTAAAATAACTTTATTTATTTTTATAAAATAACAAAGACTCTGAGAATAGAATTAATAAGAATAAGATAAGAGCATGTGAGCTAACGCAAGGTCTATTAGCGAAAACACTCATTACGGTTTTGTGTTCTTTAATTATGATAATAAATCTAGATTAAAGAACACGAAACTACAACAAGAGTTTTTGCTAATCTAGTAAATTTGTTATTATTAAAGAACACGAAACTATATAACGAGTGTTTTTGCTAATAAGTTTTGCATTGGCTCATATGTTCTTGCCTTATTATTACTTATTTATTTTTCTTCTAAGTTTCTCAACTTCTTATGATTTAATGTTGTAGTTTATCTGTGACATATATATATATTTAAATTCCGAAATGCATAAAAATTAGAATACGAACATTGTAAAATTGGATAATGCAATAGACAGGCTAGACTAAGCAGGTAATTGCGGACTTCTAGTAAGAAATCCTGTGGAGGAAACGTATAGAAGAACGTTTTCTTGAGATCGTTCGCTAAGTAGTCGAGAGGCTTACGTCGGAAATTCCTTAATGGTTCTTCAGATAGAACATGAGTATCCTCAAGGAATATTCGGACTATGATAGTAGCCGAAGTGGAAGACCCCCTTTGTCGAGTTAGAAAGACCACCGAGAGACTGGATCATAGCAATAATGTAAGATACCCAAACTTCAAACGCAAAATATCAAATAGTTTCTTCAAGATTTGTTGCTTATTTACACATGAATGTTATAAATCGCGAATGCAAGAAGAAAGTTGATTAAATAATATAAAAATCAATATAGAAGATTTCTCGTAATTTCCAAAATAAAAACAAAATTTTCTATTTATAAAAATTTATTATTTTAATTACATTAAACATAATAATCAATTGATTTATTTCTCTCTTTCTCTCTCTCTCTCTCTCTCTCTCTATTTATTTTTATATCTTGTTTAATTATTAAATTAAAATTTCATACATTATTGAAATTTATTCGTTATTTATTGGATTGGTAGTTTTAGGTCAACGAATATATTTTTAAGCAATCCATAAACATTTAGAATTTTATTTTTCATTAATTTTGGACTAATTTATTTGCATTATGTTTTATATTAATAATATTCATGCAATTTTGATTTTTTTCATTCATTGAGATTTTTATAGTTAGGTATATGAACATTCCGCATATCTACTATCTAAAAATATTTAGTATCTTTTTTAAAACCTTCGACCTCAATAGCTATAATAGAATAACCGACGTAAGCGCTTTTTCCTGTCGCCATGTTTTGAGTGTCATACGAAAGAGAACAACGTATATTGTGATAGAAATTGTAAAAATTTTATTTTTAAAAAGATTTAACATTCGTGATTCATATTTTTTGAAGACCAATTTTTTAAAATATATTTTAAATATTTCATTCTTTTATTGAAGATATTTAGAGGTATTTTACGTTAAAAATTGGATATTTAGGACACATTTTATGAGAATATTTTAATAATAAGAAATATTTCTAAATACATACACATATATTTATTTATTAAAGAATAGGTCTTTTTTTACAAAAAGCATAATAATAGAAATTGTTATTTTGAGAAAAAAAATGGAGATAATCTCCGACAAACGCCAGGTTTGCGAAATAAGAAAGTAATACAATAAGCTGTGGTAAAATGGTACTATAAAAGCGCTGTACTCTGTGCTATTCGTTTGCCGTATATTCGCCCTGCGAGTTCACCTCCTGGAATTAACTAAAAGAAAGCATAAAGACGACCTATGATAATACTTATCAGAGATACCCCCATAAATTGCGATAAAGTCCAGCTCCTTCTATCCCTATTTGCTTTTAGTAGACCACACTCAACGATCTTTGCGCGAGCGCGCGAACAATTTCGCTGCGTTTCATGTGGAATTTCGGCCGGCAATATTATCTTAAACGAGAATCTTTGTGACCTCAATAATGCTGGAGAAGAAAGCCTTACGTGACGAGGAAAACATATGAATCGCACCTTTTATTAATTCGATTTGCAGATAAACAGTCTTTTAGTACAAAATGATATGTACAGAGTGTTAAAAAAATGACTTTGAAAAAACACGCAGTATTCTCTAATGTTAATCTAAAAAAAAAAAAAAAGATTATACAGATTCAAAAGTTTTGAATTAAAAGATTTTTAGTTTAATTTCTATTCAGCTTCAGGGAGCGAGAAAAATACATTTTTAACATTCTAATTCAATTCTAAAATAAAAAATATCACGATTTTGAATTAAAATTATTTCTGATTCAATATGAGTTTGCTTTCAATCTGATAAACATATATAAAATTCAACTTTTAGATAGAATAATGCTTTTATGAAATGTTTTTTGTTTTGCGGGGGAGATTTTTAATTTAATATATTTAAATTTTCATTCAACATTAATATACATTTTATATATGTGTATATATGTGTGCGTGCGCGCGCGCGTGTGTGTGTGTGTGTGTGTGTGTGTGTGTGTGTGTGTGTGTGTGTGTGTGTGTGTATAATCATAATAAATAGTAATAGTCATATTCAAAAAAAATTTAATAATAAGCATTTGTTATTTATAATTTTTAATATAAAAATTCAACGTATGCAATAAGGTATATTAAACTTGTTGCAAGATCTTGGATTAATTTTATAGAAAATATGGTTTTAATTAAATTAGCTGAAATTGTAATATTTCGTAGCTTATGAGATATCGATTAAATATTTCCATAAGCATAATAAAAAAATGGATTTTGCTGTTACCATTTGAAAGTTGCTATTTTGAGTCTAATTGAATTAAAAAACATTTTTACCTACAGTACACAGTTTGTTTTTTAACTGTATTGGCATTTATAGCCACGTGTGTCCATACTGTCCATACATATAATAATGTTAGACATATTAATGGAATAACCATTGACACAGGTACACATACCGATACATATAGACTTACACTACCACTGTTCCTCGCGCATATATACTAAGACATAAATAATCTATTCAATAATTACACACGTGGTTATATACAACCGTATAAATGCTTATACAATTTAGAAGAACTAATTATGCACTGTAAATGAAGATATATATATACTTCTTTTAGTATGTATGATTAGAATCAAAATAGCAAAATTTCAAATGGTGCTAAGCAAAATCCGCGCACTTTTTATGGTTGTGTCTACACAGCATTTTTGATCAGTATCTCATTTAATTAAAAAATATCACAGTTTCATCTAATTTGACTGAAACGACATTTTCCGTGTGATTAATGTAGGATTCTTTAAAAATAATTCTGAAACATTTTTTTATTATCCACTTTCATAGACAGATTGAAATCAAACTACAAGAGATTATTTTGTATTATCTAAAAAAGCTTTAATTAGTTTAGCTCATGATTCGTTAGTAGTTTAGAAAAATTAACAATTCATCACTTTATCTCCCTTTCTCCCTACTATGTAATGTAAAAAATCTTTGCGTACTCTTGTAATGTAAGAACTCGCGTTAATTGGGAAATTCTATCAAGCAATACACAGACACAAGAGTTACGTGTTCTGTCGAGGCGAGGATTAAAAGTCGAATACAGGATTGTGGAAGTTTAACGGCGTCGTCGACACGCCGCAATGAAAAGTTAGAGGCGGCTGGTATCAGGTTGCGCGTAGTGGTTGCCCGAATTTGCGAGCAGGTTTCTTGCTCTCTCGGAATACGAAACTTTACAGACAGCGGATAACGACAGCCAGACTTCGCTCCGAGAAAGGTTATCCGTGTCTTCTGCGATATTTCGCTCGACCTGAATCATAGATATTCATGATATAAAGTGATTCAGAAGATATTTTACCGTAGCTATCAGTTTATATTACAAGTGAAACTTTTTACTCAGTTCGTTGAAAAAAGAAGAGGACGTAATAGATAGAGTTTGAAAAAATAACTGTTTTACATGAATTGCAAGATCATTGGGTTCAAAGATTCATGAAGATAATTTCCATTTTTGAAGGAGAACATTGAGAGTTCTGTCTTTATCGAAAATTTCATAGAACGTAGTTCATATCCGTTCCATCACGTGAAACGATATCTACTGATAGCAGGAAGGAAAAGACTGCGAAAACGAAAATTGTTTGTGTGCCACCGATAGCAATGTGTCGTATAAAAATAGAACAAATTTTCTACGAGTATATATAAGAGAATAAAAAATGTATATTAATATTCTTTCAATAGATAAATAGAAAAGAAAATGAACGTTTACGCTTAGATATTATAATATAATATTAATAATTTTCATAGTTTTATTACAATTTATATAAATTGTATTATATATATTTTTTATTTACTTACTTATTATATTTAAAATATAAAGTGTTTTTGAATGCGATAGTAATTGAAAGATGAATTGATATACGAGGTGATATCTTAAAAATCATCCAATTAAGCATAAATGTGCGTTATGTTTTTGCAAAACGGAAATTGAAATAAAAAATTTTATTTCACATTTTGGATTTTTTTTACGAGAAATATAAATATACTTTTTTCAGTTATACTACCAATTTCAAAATGTATATTTAATCGAATGGAAAAAAATATATGAAATAAAAACTGTATATTGGACATGTAAAATGTATCAGTAAAGTTAAATATTTATTGAAGAAGAAAAAGATTTTGATGTGTTAACAGTAGATTTCTTTTGGAAAGTATGTTAGATCGAATTAGATTAAGATAAAAAAAAATATTAATGAGAACTTCCGTATTTGAGGTGAAATTGTTCAAAATGGCGATTACATCGTTCGTATTATCTCTCGGTATCTGATTTGCAATGCGCGCGTGCTTGCGGACCATATTTCGGAGAGAATTAGGACAGCGCAGTGTGCCTCGCTCTCTCGCGTTATGTATCGCCGCTCCAATTACGTAGGATATCGAGTATTCCGTGTTCACGGGATTCACCACTCAAGCACGAAGCCACCCGTCGATTCTCGCGAGATGTAATCGAATAGACGATCATGCTTGTTACGAGAACGTATGTACTATTCTCGAACGCTGTCGGCGTGAATTAACGATTGTCGCTGTGGATAAAGATCACCTTCCATCACGAAGAGAACGAATCGATTTGACGCTTGTCTCAACACATTCATAAAAACTTTCATGTTAAAAAGCTATTAAGCTATAATTTTTAGTGAGATGCGCTGATATTATAATTAATTTAATAGATTTTAATAAGCGGCTAATTTTTTATATTTAAATTTATAATATATTATGCTTATGCTCTGAAAAAGATAAAGTAATCATTTTTTTCTTAAAAAAAAAATTAAAATAGAATAATTATTTGAGCAAGATAAAAAGGAAAGACACGCTACATATGCATTTCTTTGAAGTTATCCACAATCTTGTATATTTTAATTTTACCTGAATTATTATTGATGTCATGTGTCTTTGTAGAGAGTTAAAAATTGTATTATCAGAAACGAATAGGAACTAATCGAAAAAAATAATCGAATCCATACAGATAATTGAATGTAGGATAATGTTAGAATTAATCCATGGTATAGGACGAACGGACACGATCGACGTATTTCTCGCAAAATCTAATTGAAGCCAACGATTATCCTCGATGCGAACGTGCGCTTTTATTTATCGTCAGAATTGCACGCAATGATTATTAAATATAATTATTCTAATAGATGATGTTTGCTAACAGAAGAAATGAGATAGATTTCAATTTTCGATAATTGGTTTTGATAACTTAATTCTCCAAACTGATCCTTTTGAGAAGTGTAACAACTATCGCGATTATACAATTGCAACGACAAATAATTATGGATACGCTTTATCCAGATTACACTTACCTAGTGATACTAAAATAGTGATACTAAAATTCAAACCGTACCATGTACCTAGTTCAGTACAGTTCGCAGTAATGTGTGGCACGTACTACACTATAATTGAAAGAGTTAAATGACGAGCAATGTAGTTTTCTCGTAGGGCCTCGATCAAGTTTGCCCAGTTAATGGAAATTGACCGCACAAAAGCGTTTCCAATCAAGTGCCGATAAAGCCCGTAATTTTCTACCGAAAGTTCTAGGGGAGTTAATGCGTCACGTCGCCATTTTCTTTCTTCTTAGAAAAAGAGAAAAAGAAAGAACCCGTTAACTCGGTCCCTTTCACGTATGTTTGACCAATCAATGAGAAACGCACGCAAGTATTTGCACTATACCCTTCGATTGGATGCCATGGTGATTTTTCTCAGAAATGGAATTTTTTTATATTCCGTTTTACAGTTAACAACATATATGTACAAGTACAAATACGAGATAGAATGTGATTACACATTATTGTATTATGACTACTACGAGTACGTGCAATTTGATGACAAAATTCAAGTGTCCCGTTTAATTTTTTTCTATTTTATGTAGCGAGAGAAAGCGTTTCATTCGAAGTAAATTTAGACAGATCTTTAGAAAAACTATTCGTGATCTGGAATGTCTGAATAGCGAAAAAATTTTGATAACTTTTTAGTTAGCTATGATGATATATAATGATGAGTTTCGAAAAGATTTTAAACTCTGAAAATGATGATCTGATAATGATAATGATAATCGAATATTATTGCGACTAATGATTTCTAAATTAATGATGAAATAGGACAATAATGGGATATACAATTGAAGTCAGAATTTACTCAATTTATCATTATCAATTTAATGTACCACGTTTATAATTAACAAAAGCTTCGTTAGGTAAAATTTAATTTCAAATTTATATATAATATAATATTATAAATGTATCATAACAAAATTTTGATATTTTTTAACGTTTAATGACAATTTATATAATTTAAAAATTTAAAGTTATTACATTTTAATTTTTGCTACAAAATTGAAAATAATTGTTAAATTATAACTATATAAATTATATATGTTGAAATCATGCCACGACACTATGAGAATTACAGAATACATCGGACGGAATTTGGCATTCTAATCAGTCGAGCAGTCCATCCTATTACGAAACACATCTTTGACACGCATTGCTAACATTAATCTCAGATTAACATATCGATAGTTTGCATAACTACGTGTACGGTTTGTCGTGATAATTGACAGAAATTGCCCATAAATTCGAGTATCCACAACGTACTTTGCATAAGGATCTATCTCCGATTTAGAAGGAAACCTTCGACGCGCGAGTTTTATTGCCGATCCTTTTAAAGCTTTTAAGCTCTCTCGAATACTAACGCCAACTAAAGGTTAAAAGAATAATGAAACGTTGGAAAATCAAGCGAATGAATGCTCGTGAAGGCAACAAGGAAAAAAATGCAAGACCTTCGCGTGTAGTGAAGCTTTGATACGAGTGGCGATAAAGTGCAAAATGTCAGAGAGATTAATAAAGCGGCTCTCGCGGGTCTTCACAGGAGCAAAATAAAGGACAGGTTATAACTGGTTGGAATTCCCTATCGCGTCAAGCGTAGAGCAATCTGAAAAATTACTACGCAACGCGTCAGCGTTACATATTACATGTTATATCGATAAAACATGATTTCGTGTCATAAAGCCACTTAGAAAGCTAACGATGACCGTTAGCTTGAAAATTCCATGCTTTGATAACGGCAACGAACAGGAGGGAAAGATAGACTGGAATATTATCCGATCTTTATTCAGGCTGTACATGATGTTTCTTCCGATATTTTTTCTTCCTTATTTTGCTGTTTATGTCAATATCAGATAACAAAATAAAATGCTAATAAAATTATGTAATAAAAGAGAAAATTAAATAAATTTTTCAATCAACTTAGTAACACAGAGAACATGATTTATGAATTGGAAGTTCATAAATGTTATAACCAAGTTCATTGTATATTGCATGACATAAGTACATTCGCCATTTATTCTTAATATATAGCGTGCACAATCAGAATCTCCTAGTGAGTCCGAATTTTCAATGGAAAGCTTTAGGAAAGGTTTAGAGAAACCGGGAGAAGACATAGAAAAATGGTGGCGCTCGTCCTTTCGATAAAGTGAGCGCTCCCTTTTATACTTCTGTTCCGCCCGACAGCGACTCTATCTGTCTCTCTTTAGTGGCCACGATACAATTGCACCATTTCCTTCCGTTGTGTGATATCGCGCACAGCTTAATGGATGTCGTGTGAAAAAAATGCCTCTGTAGGATTAAAAGAGATGGACGGCGATGGGCGTTGTAATAGCGCAGCGAGTTGGAATGCAATAACAGTTAGACATTATTTATTTTCCAGGACCATTGGACAAATACTAATTGCACTGATGTATGTATGTGTTTGTGTGTTGCATTAACTCTTTCATACTTAACATATTTATATATTTCCTGATTTTATAATCTTGTCACGACATAAAAAGCAAAAAATGAAGAGATATATGATTTATTTAAAAATTTTAAGCTTTATCAATGGTAATTTCTTTTCTTTGTGACTTATCTGTATTCATGAACTTATGGACAGCATAGCGTATAGTTGATGTAAAAATATTTCACCGAGCAGACAACCAGGGCAATCTATTTTATAAAACAGTTTCTTCAAGCAAGAGGAAGTGTTATAAATGCATGGATTTTTCTTGCAGGTATACTTAGAATATTTCCTTTTCTACTATGCTCACATTATCTGGCTTGCTTTGATAATAACGTCTGTGCTTTACTGAGTTGGGGATACTCTAATAAGAGAATGGAACGACGAACATCGTCACGCTGCAAAGTCGACCAGTTCGTAATAGACCCTCCATGCTGGTTTCATTACCTTCGGAAAGTACCTTTGGAGTCTGCTGACGGGTGCTGTCTAATGAATTTTGAACGTTTAATAGCTCTTGAATATCGCTAAACGAGAATGCGAGACGCATTCTGAATAATAATAGCTGCCTCTTCATCTTTTTATGACAGCATTCTATCGAAAAACTTTGCAGTACGCGAAAATTCATCAGATAGATAATTACATCGCACATATCACTCATAATAAAACAAATCTAAACTCTCTTAAATTAGGAGATATATTTTTTTGGACAAAGTAAATTTTTCAATTTTGAATGTTTTATTTTTTAATTTTGAATTTAATTTTATTCTTATTTAAATGAAACTATTGACATATGATATCCGATTTAATATTTATAAAACGAATTCACGTATATCTCTCTTCAATTCAATCTTCTGTAAATTTTTAATATCCGTCGTTTTTCAAGATTTACAGGAAGTCAATCGTTTTTCCTTTCTACAGTAAACCACATGCCTCTGGCATAATGCCAACAGACAGCTATCATGATAGACTCAATTAATGTTATTCAAAATCGTGCTGTCGACTTGTCGAGGATGTCAGTGTTATTGTCAGACACATTGTTTAATTTTGAAACCATCAATGAAATCTTTAATAATTATTGTTATTCAAATGTTATAGGGTGTACTCATTATGTACAAAATTATCTTTTGAAGCATAATAATATCTGATATTAAATAATTATCTGGTATCAAAATGATAAATTAGAATAGTGAAATCGATATGACAAATATTAAAATTAAATAATTTTCCACAATAATTAATACTATAGGAAGGGATTTTAAATTAAATAAATCAAAAATAAAATCAAAATAAATTAATGTAAAATAATCCAGTATTTAATACAACATCCATAATTTTCAATGATTTATGTGAAAAGCATTTTAAAGATTGAAATTGTAGTATAAATAAATTACAAAAAATACAATTGTTCTTTTTTCAGCAGTTTATTTTTATTTATCTATGTAATTATTAAAATGTTATCGTTGAATTTTTTTTTAGTCTAGAATCTTTTCATTTAACGAGCCAAATTATCTTGACGATATATGGAGGAAAATCTTGTATACGTTCATGCAGGCATTAGTAAGAAAGATAAATGTAGACGAACACACACGAACAAAGAAAATATGATTATGAAACACAGCTGCAAATGTTGTCTCTACTTATTCTAGGTCTTAAAATTATTGTCCGTGATGCATTATTCTTTTCAATGATTCATCTTTATGAACAGACAGGACATTTGACTCTTTTTTTTTGTACATTTCGATTTAATTGATTTATTATGATTAAGACATATCACATTTTATAGATGCTAAATCAATAATAATATTTTCGTATTAGAAGAAGAGAGAAATATTTCTGTGTGTGATATGATAAATGGAATTCCGTATCTATACCTGTCCATGCATTTTCACATATGATAGACGAAAGAGATACAGAAAATAGGAGGAGGGATAAAATTTTTACACGTACGCATTGGAATACCCGCTCAACATCTGCCAAACTGTCAGTATTTCAATCGGAATCAATAGTCTCGAAATTCTTCTCTGCTTTTTCATTTTTCTGGTGTACGGTAAAAAAAAGGAACTTGATTTTTAGGATAAGCTTTCAACTCGTAACTGAGAACTTGTTGAAGTTTGTCGAGATATTTATTTTTTTGACGTGACCGAATTTTTTAAAAAGAGACTATAGAAAAATAAAGTTCTTTATAACTGTATAGAGTCATCATTTACAATTTTATTATTCACATTTTTCTTCGCTGTATTTAATATTGTATTAATCTTGCACGGGATGTGACTAAGTTAAATTATTGACTTATTTATTTAAATGATATAAATGTATATGTATTGTAATATAAATAAAATAAGATACATATGTATGTATTTCAATTACGTACTTTAATGAAACTACTCTTCAAAATTTATTTTGTTTATCGCCTTTTCCACTACAACAAATGCGTCATCGCTTATTTCAGGATCTTTTCGGACGAGTGAGTGCTTGACGTTCGAAAGGCACTAAACATTATGGGATATATCGGGCGAGAGAGTTGTAGAACGATGGAGCCCAGCCAAAAAGAGATTAACCCAAAATGGCGAGGTCAAAGCGCAAAGATCTGGAACGGCGATAGGCGCGCGGGTATTAAATTTTCCACGATCCTTTCTCGAGCGTGTCGGAAAATATTTACGTCTCCGTTTTAATCTTTTCAACATTATGCCAAGTGCTATCTACGTATGTATGTTTGAATGAAATTCAGAATTAAAACTTATTTATAATACGCACCATAAAATTCATTCATTTCGTAAATTAACAGTAATTTTATTAACCCCTTTCAAAGTAGAATTTTTCCATGTTTATTTCAAAGATGTTTCTATTATTAGAAACATTTTGGGAATTCTTCAATTAAAACATGAACAGAGACATCACATGAAATTTTTTTAACAAATTCTGCTATTTAAATATACATATATTACGCTATGTTATTTCATACTTTAACAAAATATCTTACATTATTTTTATTCCTTTCATTCCTTTTGATATTCTATCCATGGATTTTTATTCTCTTATGTGCCTACGTGATATATGTGTGTACCATATATTTTGAAAGTTCATAATTTTGTTTAAGAATAATGTACTGAGATGATGTACATCTCACTCTTGAAGATGGAGTATGCCTTAAATTTAAAAGAATTTGTTCTTTTCAAAACTCACTCACACTACGACAAAGTTTCTTTATACTTTTTACTAAATTTCTATACAAATTTCTAAATAAATTATAATTTATTAAATTACAAAATCAATTTTATTCTTATATTTTCAAACTGATAGCGATATCTATATTGTCTTTTTTTGTTAAAAGACAAAACGCAACAGTCATAAGTATAATATGGAATAAAGGCTGGAGTTTATCTATTACATTTCTCAGTAGCGTATTTTAACGATGTAACTTTCAGCGAGAAGATTGCATGCGAGAGCTTGGCGTAAGACCACGTAGTACGACATGGTCGTCTGGGGGCTAGTCGAGTATGGAAAGGGTAAGGGTAGTAAGGCTGCTTGTAAGGAGGGATGTTTTACTGCGGCGTAACTGATATGTAAATGAGACTCACGGAGGATTCTCGCACAGAGGGTTCTCGAGCTTTCTGCGATGTGAAGGAATAATAAAGGTACAACTACACGTGAATGAATTTTTATGGAACTAATATGTAATATTTATATGTCTTCGTAAATGGAAATAATACGAGAGAGAGAGAGCGGGGAGAGGGAGGGAGAGAGAGAGAGAGAGAGAGAATTTTAAATAAAAAATAATTTCTTAGAAAAATTATTAGAAAACATTCGGAAGTACTCTATTATTATTCTACACTCTATTATCATTCTACTCTGAAAAAGACATTACAAGTTGGTAAAAAAATAGATCTGTTATTTTTATATTTTTTAATCTAAATTCTTTGTTTTCATATTATAAATGATTTAACAAGATAAAATCGGCTTTATATAAGAACTTTTGGCTTAAGGAAAGTTTGCTGTTAGATTGTAGTTATTCACAGTTTATATCCACGTCGTCATAATCTAGAAGTTTTCGAGAGAGAACTCTAGATTCTCTAAATTAAAAGATCCAACAATATAAGATTTTAATAATTATTTGTTGAATGTATAGAATTTGCAACACACAGTTATAAAAAATAAAAAAAAACGTGATATTAAAATTGAAACGTTTGAATAGTTTCAATATATAATATAATAAAAAGAATTATCATTATTAGATATTCTTCCCGCTTGTCGAGGCTAAGCCGCTCCCTTCGATAGGCAGAGAAATAATAATGGCGGATATCAATATAATACACATATATATATATATTCTTCCCTTCCCTTTACCTCTTTCCTTTCTCAATTGTGAACAACACGCTTGAACATCGAAACGGAATACTACGAAATCGTAAATCTTAGCTGCAGCCTCCATGTTTTGCGCATTCGGTCGGCTACCGTCCATAAATTCCCGTGAAATCCTATGTGTTCACGCAAATTCAAGATGGGGAAAAGCGGATAGAGGATAAAGAAGAGAGATAGAGAAGCGCCTTAAAGAAAGAGACTGAAAAAAAAGATTGGTTGCTGCAACAATTTAGATAGTAAAATATGACATTATATGGTTGCAGCAACCAGTTTTTGGTTGTAGCAACAAATTTTTAGTTGTGTTAGACTATCCTCAATGTATTAGTATATGATTTCAATAGGCAAACGCAACTAAAAATTTGTTGCTACAATCAAAAACTGGTTGTTGCAACCATATAAAAATACTATGCCATAATTTACTACCTAAATTGTTGCAGCAACCAATCTTTTCTTTCAGTGAAGAAATATTCGGAAACGAGAACTTAAATTTTTTTATTTATTTCTAATTGAAAGTAATACAACCAAAATAGTTGGATTAAAAAAAATAAAATGAAGAGCTAATATATGAATCGGATTCAAAATGGGAACATAAAATATACAACAGCAAAATAAAAAAGGTGATGAGAGAGAGAGAGACAGTGAATCAGTATAAGTACTTACAGGTTATTACGACTTTTCACATTCTCAACTTGGCATACGTAAAGAATTTAAGAGTCATGTTCTGATAGTTTCTGTCTACACATGTTCTGTCAGTGTAGAGAGACTTTATTTTCTCATCCCGGCAGTTCCGTCACTTCCGAGCGGAGTTTTCAAGGAGGAGTAAACACCACGAATGTACGGGAATCTGCAACGAGCTCTTTTCAGCGCCAAGTCAATAGACGCTTCGACATAAAAGTCGAGCATTTTTCGAGAGAATATTAAAATGTCAAAGGCGTTTCACATTCTATGTCCCTCAGGTCATTTCTTACAAACTGGCATAAGACTGGCGGCGAATTTACCCAAATATATCGGAAAAGCAGATTTTTTTTTCTGAAATTTATTCTCTTCTTGCAAAAATATTCTTGCAAAAAATTCTTTTGTAAGTTTATTTTTCTTAATTAGCTAATGTATTTTTTAAATGACTTTCTAGATATACTGTACGTATTTTAATTAATTAATATTTTTTATAAGTAATATCTTTACAAGTACTTTAAATATACTTTTTTATCTATATTCATTTACACAGTATTCAATTTATTATCGATTTTCATTTTTTAAGACTATTATCTACTATTATCTATTACATTTATAGAACAACGTAATAAATTTTAATATATTGTTACTATTTATTTATATACTTTTATTAATTTTATAATCAAAATTGTAGAATTGTAATCCGAAATGTTACTAATTATTAAATTATTTCTCTTAGTAATAAATATATAAAACAATGCGGGAATAATGTACGATTTTATTTAAAAAAAAAATTTTCGCTGGTTAATTCAGAAATTTGATATCAAATTCTCGATTATAATATGATATGAATGGATATTATAATAAAAGAGTATTGATTTTAAAATATTACAATTCTTTATATGCATGTATAATATACATAAAATGAAAAGACCTTTAGCAAGAAATGATTTTTTCCATTTAATTTAATTAACATATCTCTCGGAGAAATGTTTAATTAATTAATTCGAAAACATTCTTCACATGCATAATGGAGTTGTGATAAAACCATCGAAATTTCATAAACGTTCGAGAACGATATTATTCTCTTTTAATTATTAATAATGCTATAAATCCAAGTTGTAATTTTGCCGTGATACACATAGAACATGCGATCCTTGGAAACAAAAGGACCTTTAAAGGAAATCCGAAAAGAGAATGGCTTGTACTCTCAAGAGTATAAAAAAGAGGAGGTATTATAATTTCAAATGTAATTCCTTCGGAGCCTTACTGGCACCCGATTTCGTCTCGAAGGGAAGCGACGTCGTAAAATCACCGACGTGTCTCACACAGAGAGAGAGAAAGAAAGAGAGAGAGAGAGAGAGAGAGAGGGGGGGGGATGTTAGTGTCTCGGATTTACTGTATTACTCCAAGAGGTGATAGTTCAAGACTCTTTAACCAAATTAATTGCAAGTTGATACGTGACTCTAATTAAAATGTCTAACTTTGGAAGATAAATATAAAAGGAAGCTAAATATGAGAGAAATGTTACTTTTATTTTAGTTTATAAAATATTTTTTATTTCCAAAAGATACACTGTTCTAACAATAAAATAGTTTAATCATAAAACATTTAAAAAAGTAACTAACTGATAATGCATTATTTAATATCTCACACACACACACACACACACACACACACACACATACACATATTTATCCTTTTTATTTATTTAATAAACTTATTTAACTTGACACGCGGATTTTTACTGTAAAATTTTTCATTTAAGAATTGAGAAACGGAAACTAAATAAAAAAATTGAATTCAATTTTTAATTCAATTTTTGTTAGACAAATTAAATCTTTAAATTATTCTTTAAATTTCATTGTATTTATGAGTACCAGAAGAATTAATACTTTACAGTAACCTTCCTCTCGTATCGTATCTAGTAATTCGTGAAGCATACTTCCCATTACGAGGATTAAACGATCTGGAAAACAGTGACCGTATAAACTAGTCGATGGAAGCTTCACAGTATTCATCAATAAGTCGTGTGGACGACTAACGCGAGGCGATGCAGCGTGCAAACGCTCTTAGACTAATGAAATACAACTCCTTCGAAGCAAAAGGCTGTTTAAAGTAAAAGAGCTTAGAGAATTCATTAAAGAAGAAAAAAACAAGAATTCTTAAATGTTCTTTTCCAGAATTATGCAGACATAAATGTAAATCATATACATATATTTAATGTAAAAATATAATTATTTTTTATTTCATTTTTTAATTTAATTCGTTTTAATTCAATTTTTTAAATTTATTTTTTTGATAACTTTATATTAATCCAATAATAATTTTACATTTTTATTTGAGATTGAACATTCGTGTTTTATATGTACATATATCACTATCTTTTGTTGAATAAATGTTAATACTTAATTGTTTATTGACTCTTGAATCGATCATATTTTCTATTTCGATACAGAACTAGGTCGATTCGAATTTCGCGCGTAGGAAAAGAGTGCGCTATTAGAAGCGCCATTTGCAGATTTATGACCAGGCAACGTACACGAAATAATGTCACTGTCGTGCTAAAATATATTGCGCGTTCGATATTGCGACGCACGTAGCCAGAAAATGCATTTTATGTATCCGCATATTTATGGAAAATTTATAACCACAAATATATGTACATGTGTATAATGTACTCAGTGTTCCAAGAAATGTGCGTTATACAGCAAAAATTTATCCTAAATGTATATCTTTAAATTTTATTAAGATTTCTCTGAGAAATATTTATTCCACAAAAAGTCAAAAATAAAATAAGAATTTTTTCCAACATTCGATTTTTAGGCTCGGCTTAGGCTTTTTCATTATCTGGTTAATTTGTGGTTAAATCTGATGTTTTATCCATTGGGCTTTATCTATGATGTATGGACGAAGCCTATTGGATAAAACATTAGATTGAACTTAACCACAAGTTAAGTAGATAATGAAAAATGGCGCTTTAAAAGCTTTTGTATATAATATATATAATGATGGTAATGTGTGAAAGAGAAAGAAAGAAAGAAGAAAAAGAAGAGAGTGACAATAATAATAATAAATAGAGCATATAAAATATGCAAACATAGTTTTCAATTAATATATGAATTTGATTTAAAGATTATGAACACAATATGAATTACATTACAATAAATTAAAAATTAGAAAAAAGAAGTTTTCAAAATAGAGATGTTTTCTCTGATAAATAGAAAGAATATGTAACATTCTGAATATAATCCGGTTGCTTCTGATTCCATTAACCAGTGCGCATTAAACCATCCGTTAGTACGATTAATTTTATAAGCGAATGGCGAGGCTACTGGCGAGGTACGTCAAAAGGGATTTCAATGTGCGGCCTGCACATGCGTCTGAATTTATATTTCATGTGCTGGATAATTACGCGATCACGAATGTATATCATATGTACGTTCCTATTTCATTACTTTGAATTATGAAGATTTAAAATATACTCGGATAATTATTTCTGTGTACACAAATTATTCAAAGAGAAACTCGAATATATTTTTTCCGATCAACTCAAGATGAAACGTAAGAAGAAGATTGGAAAAATGAAATTTCCTCAAAAGATGTGCTTATAAACGAGCTCGTTCTCAAAAGGCTCATCCGCTTCGTGTTAAATTCGGCAACCCGGTTTTGCAACTGACGTTTTCGGCCATGCCGTACGGAATATCGATGAAAAAGAAACTCTCTTTTGCTTTTAACCTATTTTACGCGCGCGCGCTTTATCGTTTTTGCATTTATATTGAACTGAATGCCTATACACGCCTACATACATTTTTCAGTATGACTTGATCCGTCGTGAACACGTCGTACAACTGATTCAAAGAAGGAAGTCACTCGCCCTTCGTTGGAATTCAGATCGCACGCGTCCGCCTTCATCCGCTTGTTTCGCGAAAGTCTTGGTATTCGCGTGAGCCACCATGTGCGTGACACGCCAATGAAGATTTGCATCGAAAGTTACTTCTAGTTTGTTATTAGATACAAAACATCAGGAGCAATATATATACCATAAATAAAGAGATCAGAAGGAATTAGAGGTGAAAAAGGTCATGCGCGATTTTAATAAAATTAGATGTGATTAGACTTTTTTGTAATCCGAGATAATAATTTTACGTTTATAAATACATATTATGTTTATGTATATCTTTTTAATCTTTAAAAGATCTTTTTAAAAAAAATTGAAATATTCACATTTTTATATTTTTCTTTCTAGTAGCAAAAACTAAAATATCAAGAAAAAATTTCAATATTGTTTTTAAGATTTCTATACATGCTTTACAGATGGTATTGAGTATAATAATAACTGTTTTTGTATTGTCGAGATTTGTATAGCAAATCATTTACATGTAGTATTCCCAACCTCCCCGATTGATTTAATTATTTCAGCATGTATTCAATTATGACCAAGTGATCCGTAATTAAATATTTATTTTACAACATGTAATCCTATATGATTCGTAATTTAATTCTCGATATGTAATTATCTTCCTCTAGCTCAAATGTTGTAAAAATATTAAAATATTAAGATTCATACGAAATTTCTTTTTTTTTAATGATATAAAAAAACTAAAATATGTTATATTATATTATATTTGTATTTTATATTAATTGTATATAACGTAGTAGGGCAAGAAGAAAGAGATCAGAGGAAATAGATCTTTGAAAAATAAAAGAGTAGTATTTGAGTGGTGGATAGAAATTGCGAGAAGAAATTACGTTAAATTTAGCTTTTCATGACAATTTTATCGCCATAATTTGTCATCGAAAAACGACGTATAAATGCATTGACCGAAGTCGGAAACCATACGTACACCTTAAGGGGAGGTAGGGGAGGGGGAGGAAGGGGGAGTCATTTGCGTAAAAATTTGAAAAGCGCCTTGCTTGGGCAGTGATTAATTCGTTTCACTCTACCCCCATACTCTAAAGTAATACGCAGCCACGTAACGAAAACGACGCCTCACGTGACGCGTAATAGCAGAAGAGGAAAGTTTCGAAGGGCAAAAGTAGGTTAACGACAGTATGTACTTTACAAGATTCAAATAAATCATAAATTATAAATCTCGTTAATCTCTTACGAAATATTGTTTTTCATATATTAATTTTTTAATGAGAATTATATGATTTAACATCAAGATTTTTAAATACATGTATATAATATATATAATACTTATATATAATACATATATATAATTTATATGACTATAATTTTTTTTTATTCTGACCTGATAAAATTAGAAAAACTTGAAACAAAAATCATGATATCTTAATATTATTCAAAATTATCATATTAAATAATAATCATCGTATTATAAATGCCTATATAAATTCATAAATACTCCATGTAAAATCATAAAAAAAGAAACTAAATCTGAACCGAACTTGTTTGATTATGCACGTCTTTCCATTATATAGAAAAATGATTTTAATACTTGATTATATTTATGATTTTAATACTTGATTATATTTATCCTGTCTAAACAAATTTTATTTACAAACTTTATTGTCAAATTATTATATATCTCAATGGATTATATCAATTGATTCAACAATAATCACTGAAATGAAATAATCCTGTTATAATACGAATACAAACAAACGAACAGACAGCGTTTGTATTATTCTGACAATATTAATGTTAGCTAAACTGCCAGCTGTGCTATGTAATTTACGTGCTGACGTCGGTGATGGAGTGCACTATCAATAACTACGGTTAACTACTTTGATTTATAGACATGGAACAAGCATTTCGATTTTCCCTACACAATATTGAAGGTTTCAACACTTTATTAAACACGTTCGTCGATACCAATTTCTGATGGGAGCTTAATTTAACTTAATTTTGTTAAACAAGATAGACATTTGTATTTTTCAATTGTTACGATTTATAAAAATTGTTTAACTAGATATTCCACAAATATTTCAGAAAATCAATAAAAAATCATATTATATACATGCATTCTGAGTAAGTCAAAGAATTTCTGTATAACTCGTTATACAGAATTTTTTAAATAAAATCAATAAATAGTATTGATTTTATTAAAAAAAGTTCTGTTCTCTTCGTTAAAAAAATTAAAATACATCCGTTTGACAAGTTCCGTCAAATGCAATGTATTTCATATAAAATATTTTTTAAATAAAATCAATAAATAACAAGTTATTTCAAATGGCAATTCTTATTCATAATCCTATATAATCGTGCCTTAACTTAACTCGATAATTCTAGTATACATACTGTCAATCTTGCTCGTGTTGCGCACACTTGACGTGAGACATTATATTGTCTTTTGATAATTATATTATCCTTATACATATATTAAGTATTTATAATACATATATATATATATATATATATATATATATATATATACACACATATACATATATATATTTATAAATATATAAAGATCTCCTATACATATATCTAGTGACGTAATAAAAATATGAAATAATTTAACATTTTTTACAGGAACTCACGTAAACTATGAATTACAGCAAGTTTTGACAATTAGATTATTTCATTGTTTCCGTTATTACATTGTACAATTAATGAATGCAATGTGACCTTAATTAACAAACGCATTTAACGAGTGTGTACTGTGTCACGGCATGTACAACTTTCTGTACATTTTTCCTAAATATTTGTGCACCTGGCTTCACCGAATTGGTTTGTGTTAATTAATAAATATGCTTAATAAATCGATTTTCATTAGTTTCCTTCACATTTGATTAATGTCTCTGTAAAGTTCGTTGTTAAATTAGATTTGTTAAGCAGAGTTCACTCTTGAACTATGATCGATTCGTCGCGTTTGCTAGATAATATAACTGTACCAAATCTATATAAATATACTTAAGCAATCTCTTTTCCATCATATGGCCCATTTTCAGAAAAGTAAGGTAATTCCATTATATTTCACAGAGAAGAGATTGCATCAGAATTAGGTTGAGAGAACCTTTTAAGTTCAAATCGTAAAATAACTTTTGACGACCAATATGCAAATCATCCATCGTCAGGATGAACTCTGACGGATAGTCAGAAGGTTAACGCCTTCGGAAGGAAGAAGGGGTATGAGAAAAGACCACGAAGGGACCGAAGACCCCTATCAGCCGTCAAACTCGACGCCCATTAATCTTAGTCGTGCGCAAACATCGATTCCACTTTGTACTTGAATATATAATACTCATGTTAAACTTCTTAACTTTTTACATCCTTCTTGGCCAGATAATCGGAATATATTGCTAATTTTTTGCGATTGCATATGTATTTTCTCTAATAGATCATTTACATATAATATATTTCACATCATTTATATATAATATATTTCATTATTAAAAGCTATCAAATACATGATATTAAGCTATAAATTTTCAAGTCTCCATTTATATGTTTTTATATATTTAGTTATTATAATTCCTTAGTAGTCTTACGTTGTTAGTTTTAATTTTTTTTTTATATGATTCTAGATAATCCTCATTAGTTTGGACTTTAACAAAATTCTTACATTCCGACTTTCTCATCGTCTTAGGTGTATCGATCCTTCTATCAACTCTCGCAATATTTCTCAGCTAACATACACAGACTACGTTATGTACAGAAGGAAGCCCCTGTCTAATGCTCTTATGTAGCACGTAATCACACTGTAATCTACTTCGAGAAGACCCACTGCTCCTTTTTAGATATCTTATTCTTTTTTTAAAGTTACAGATCTTTTGCAAGAAAGAAAAAAGTGTGATCAAAAATATACGATGAAAACAAATAAATATTAGAAAAAAAATTTTAATATAAAAATAAAAGAAAGCAGATGTTTTTAACATTTTGCAAATATCTTTTCCTAATTTTCATGTACTTAAAATGCAATTGTATAACAGTTTTTAATAAATGACCTGCGTTTTTCATGAGTATAAATCTCTACTAGAACTAATGAGAAGTCTCGCTGGAATTGCGATAAATTATCAGTATGACATTTTTTCTTCAAGTATCGTTCTGTCTTTTATATTTAAAGTGTATTAAAATTGGAATAATTCTTGGAATTTTGTTTTTACAAATATTGTTAGAACCTGAGTAGTACTAATGGAATCTGTAACTAAAAGTATTTATCTTTTCTTTGTATTTTAAAAGGGGAGGGGAGTGTCGTGCTAATTTTGAAAAATTAGAATGTCATATTTTTAATGGTTAAATTTGGTTTTTTAATATAAAAAATGCAGAACTATTTTTTTATTTTTATAAAGTACTGTAGAATTGTGAAAAGAGAGTGCTATTAGAACTGTTATTACTTTTTTTATATTAATCATAAAATATCGGGCTAATTTCAGAGATTTCCCTTTTGAATATCCATGAAGCACATTTTATTAATATATATTTGGAAAAAATAACGACAGTTCCAATAATAATTTTCATAGTTTCTTAAAAATAAAAAACAGTTCTGCATTTTTTATATTAAAAAATCAAAATTGAAAAAAATAGCAGCCGGAATTCTATTTAAAAATAATAGTAGAGTACTTTTTCTCCGCTATGCTGTAATCAATTCATACAATAAACTGGGGCATCAACAACCTCATAGAAACATTAGTCAATTTGTCTGCATCATAAAGTTATTCTCGATTGAAAATGTTAGTTTACGAGCCAAATTCTCATCATTTGCGGGATTTTTTAATTTTTTGCTTCAATATGAAGAAATTTGCGGCTGAAGCTCATCGAATGCTCTCAAATACTTATGGTGAGGCCGCTATTAGTGAAAGAACGTGTCGTGAGTGGTTTCAACACTTCAAGAACGGTGATTTTGACGTCGAAGACCGGCATAGCGGTGGAAGA
>Ga0157364_1000042_pt1:0-20000 | contig 44635 bp, 21 predicted proteins | sample AttsexASBM2_FD_111476 | JGI IMG/M metagenome (GOLD analysis project Ga0157364, IMG submission 111476) | Fungus gardens microbial communities from leaf cutter ant in Ribeirão Preto, State of São Paulo, Brazil - Atta sexdens ASBM2 | ecosystem: Host-associated > Fungi > Mycelium >...
AATATTATATAAAATATATATATATATATATATATATATATATATATATATATATATATACATTTATATTATATCAGATAAACTGTGTTTCAAAACTGTGTTGACAGTACTGAAAATATAGAATTAAGAATTGTTTTTTGTAGTTAAATTTTTTGTACATTTCCTTTACTTTTTATATATACTTTTATATTTTCCAATCTCCTCTTTTTTTCTCCCATCCCTATTATTATATATTTATCTCATTTCAAGTATTCAAGTGCAGTTAGTATGACGTAGTACAGTCAAGTGTAGTTGTAGAGAACAGATAATTGCAGATAACTGCTTTTGTCTTTTTTTGCATCTGTCAAATTCTGTGTTCAGCCGAGCACAACCGACCGTTTTGGAGTATTTCGACGTGGAACGATTTTCCTTGCTCGGCATTAAACTAAACAAGTCGTTGAAATTATGGATTTATTAGGATCTATTCTGAAATCCATGGATAAACCGCCATCAGTAAACGAGAAGCAGAAGGCCCTCATGAAAAGTTAGTTGATTCCCAACCTAAGAATGCTTACTTTAGAAAAGAAAAAAAATAAACAAATGGTTTAAGAATTACATTAGCTAACTCATTTCGATTATGCAGAACAGCGGGAGGAATTTCAGAAGTGTCAAAAGGCCGAGGCAGAAAAGTTGAAGCTCTTCCGACAAAAGGTGAAGCAGTCTTAACTCTATAAATACTCTTTGTAGACGCTCTTTTTATTTACAAAAAATCACACAATTTAAATGTGTCACTCTTGTAAAAGATATTAGTTGCTTTCCATTTCACACAGGTGATACTGAGTTTAAAGTTTTGTATTTTATACTCAATTAATGACATTGCTACTTGCTTACTTTGATAGCAAAGTTATTGTGTAACAACACAATTTATTATCTTACTTTTAATGTTAACAAGACTTACTCAATAAAGTGCATGCTTGAGCTTGTGTAGATTATAAGTAAAAATTCAGAAAGAATCTTGTCAGAATAAAATATGAATTTAATAACATCATGAATGATGAGAATTATCTGAACTTTAATATAAATGGAAAATAACTATTATAATCTTTTCAAAAATCTTAAAAGCAACACAAATATTATTTGACAGATGGAAATTAAAAATTAATTAACTTTTGTTGATTGATACAAATTAATGTTTATATTTAATTTATTTATGGTAACAACTCAAAAATCATTTTTTTAGTTGTGTTACTTTTGAAGTATAAAGAAAATGATTTAGTTTATCAGTTATAAATATATCATATAATTTATTATTAATGATATAGTTGCACCTTTCTATCTTTTGACTAGTCAGTTAACACATTATTTTTCTAGGTTGAAGAGAAGATTAATAAGTTTGTACAAGATGACAACGCAAAGGAATATAAATTTCCTGCCATGGATCAGATATACAGAAGTATTATGTAAGTATATTTCTTTGAAAATATTTTACTCATGAGTAACACTTCTTATTAGAAAAAAATGATATAACACAATAATGATTATTTCATCTTTTTTTAACAAACATTGGCAAACAATAAGTAATGTAATTCATTGTATCATTTGTGTCTCTTGCTGGAAAGCATTCTGTAAATAATATGATGGCTACGTTTTGTTATTTCCTGCAAGTATTGAAAATCTACAGTTCATGCTGTAAGCTCTATAAATATTGAAGTCACCAAGGAGTAGCAGTGTCTCAATTGCTAGACATTGATTGTGTTCATTAGAAAAAGCAGCTTTGCAAAATTTGTAAAATTTTTTAATATGTTTTAATATGTTTTTTAATATGTTTTTTATACATTTAGATCCAGTAAGAAATTAAAGCAAAACCAATCATATTAAAGAATTTTACAATAGTTATAAAACTGCTTTATCTGTTGAACACAGCCAATTGTAATGCAAAAATTATACTGTTTGTCAGGAATTCACTGATTGACTAATATTGTTTTATTATCATAAGTAGAAGAACCAGAAAGACATGTATTTATTTGCTATTCTTTTTTCGTTAAGATGCAGTTTTAGTAGGTAATGTATATTCCAATATATTATAGAGCTCACTAAGATTACATTACATATACTTTAGATTTTCAATACTCACAGTGAGTAATAGAATATAAGCAGCCAATATAACGTTTTCTATCCTGGACTTCAGTCATGATGTAGCAGAAGTGGCGAATATTCTGGCATATTCCTTCGGCGAAGAAGGCGTTGATCGATACATTATGATCTTCAAGAAGGAGCACGCGCCTTCAGAGGATCAGTTGAACACACTGCGCAAAGGTGAAGAATGGAACGAAGAAGTTGCAAAAAGACTGAAAGAGGAGAGAGAAAGGAAGGTTAAAGAGGAAACCGAGTATGCAAAGTCTAGGAAACGAAAGGAGAATTTCGTACCCAACAGTTACTATAAAGATAAATATCAGCACTTGATCGGCAAGGAGGCTGCATTGGAAGCAGCTAGAAAAACGGAAGCCAATAGTAGTTATGGATGTGGTGAGTATAACATATAAATAGACACACAAGTCACTTAATTTACTGCAGACACAAGTTATTCATTATCATTATTTTTGATTGTATAATAACATTCATAGGTCTGTTTTTCAGCTGAATTGGTTGCAAGGTTTCATATTTTTACTTTTTTCTCTCTACGTTAGAAAAAAAAGAGAAAAGAACAATGCAAGAAGTTCAGCTGAAGAGGCCATGTTTACAGTAGATTACGAAACTTATTGCCATAAAGTCAGATGACTCTTGCTCATAATAGAATTGTCACTTTAAATTCCTGCAGTTCCCAGTGAAAACAAGAAGGATCAAAGAAGTATAGAACAAACTCTAGCAGATATACGCGCCAAGAAAAGGAGACTGGAAATGAACAATAAAACTAGTAATTGTAGCGACAACAGTACAAAATAATGCTATTATATATAAATAATTATAGGCATATATAAATTATACATATATCTATCTATCTATCTATATATATATATATATATATATATATATATATATATATATATATATATCGAATTAAATGTGTACATAATTCAACATATTATATATGTTACAACATTATTACAAATTACTACATTATGCGTTAAAGAAACTGTATGATAGTGATAGTGATCTGTGATTTGTTGAATTTCCCTTATATTGCATCCATAGAGAGAACGAACATAATCCGCACATTTTATGATCAGATTTGGGAGACTCAAGCACGTTATTTAGTGTTGCACGCATTGTCATATCCTTGGGCTGCCTAAGAATATGACAATATGCGGCATTAAATAACGCGCTCGAGACATTCAATCTAATCATAAAATGTGTGGATCATGGTTTCCGTGGATGCGATATACTTATTTGTCCATTAATCAAGTTCTACGAGGTATTAATAAGTTCTACAATGGCATTATAATTAATATTTACCCGCATTAGAAGTGCAACGAAGTACTTCTATATCGCTATATCTATATTTATTACTTCAAAGAATCGGGTCTTCTATGTACAATATATTACATTATCTCGTGTGTGTGTATACACGCGTGTACACATGCGAGTAAGCGTTCGTTACTGTAATATCTCTCTTCATCTATAAATTAAAAGCGGCTCAACGTTCTCTATTTCAGTTTAGAGATATTCCGTGGTCGAGTATTTAGGGACTGAAGTTCTCGGAGCTGGTCTCGGCTTTGTAGGCGATGGAGACTCGAATACAATCTGTTCTTTCAAAGCGAGCAGCTTCGTGAATTTCTGATTCGTTGCGGATTTGTACAGTTCTAGGCCCCGGGCGATAATGACATCTCGCACGTAAGCTGCATTGTTTTGTACTAATTTTCGCTAAAAAATTAAAATTTTATAAAGTTAGAATTTATTCATAACATAATAGAACTATTCGTAATATAATATAGCCATAACATTCAACCTCTTGCTTCAATTTCGGATCCGTAAGCGAGACGATCAAGTGTTGAACTTCGACCCGCATCACGGACACAAGCACGTCATCTATCGTAGATATAAGTTCGGGTGTGGCTATACTAAGACAGTCTTCTAACAGATTGACGTAGAGCTTGGAGAAAGTTATCGTATTGTACGTCAATGGTATCCAACAGTCATTCGTTTGTAACGATGGTACACCGATACCGAGATCTTCGAGCTCGGTTAATAGTTTTTGAAGATTCTGACTAGTTTCCAAATTAGTCGGTCGCCAATTGTCCTCCGCCACGTGATGCTTTACTATGTCGAGGTAATTTTCACCTGCATCTTTAATAATTTTGGCTAAAGGAGATCTAAGTTGGCCGTCTAATTGATAACGGAAGTCCATGCCAAGCTGAGTCAACTGAAAATCGAATTATGTGCTAAAATCTGCACGTATAATATACAAAGAAGAGAGAGATTTCTTAAATATAATTATATCTATTTAATATATTTATAATATATATTTAATAATATATATTTAAATATATTATTATATTAAATATATTATATCCTTCTATTACTTTAGAGAGATAAAATTCATACATGTAAATATAATATATCTATTACTTTTGAAGATACAAAATTCAGATTAGAACGTGTACAAACCTGATCGCAATGACTTCGAACAGTGACAATACATTCTACCAATGTGCTTAGCGTGACCTTTGGCACAAACAGCTGCTGAGATAAGTGCGACGTTAAATGTTTCACTTCCTGACTGCACCATACAACTAAACCTTAAACGACAAGTACATAAAATTAATTCATTATTCGATTATGAAATTGATTTGCGAATCTTGATGCTAAATTACCAGAAGTGCAATTTGTAGATTTAGGAAAGGTTTTCAGAAATTCTCTCGCTATCTCAACTATATTACTGAAGGCGATCGCACTAATCTGTTTCACATAGGCCACGATCGTGCCCTCTTCTTTGATCCTCTCCAGTCGCGCCTTCAGCACCGCACTGCATAATCGCAGATACAAGTGGCATGCTTGTGCGCTTCTGTTTAGCTGTATAAGGAGTTTTACCGCACGTCGAGCACTTCTCAGACCGCCACCCTGTAGCGACTTCGCTTCTGCACTTAACTCCAATTCCTTAGTCAATACGTTCACGAGCGAGCAGCCTCTCTCGTTCACTTTCGTTTGAATCTCCATCAATAGCGGTGTCGATTGAGCGTCCTTCAAATAAGTCTTCGCTTTCTCTAACAAACCGTAAGCCTCCTCAAAATGACGTTGTGCTATGCAGGAATCTAGATCCTCGGCTACTTCCAGCACCCACTCCGGCAGCGGTTCGTAGAACTCCGAGTCATCGTCGTCTTCCATTCCTAGAGATAATTTAAACGTAAAACCTGACGAAAAAAACTCAACAAAAAGGATTAATGTCTGTTTCTTCCAACACAGATTAAGTTTAATCTCTGTTCAACTTGACTCACCATTTTTTAATTTTTAGAATTAGAACAAGATAAAGAGTAAATTGAACTAAGATTGAAGTTAATTTATATTGATAGAAACGGATATAAAATAGGGTATATAGTATATATAGTATAACGAAGAATATTTATAAAATGCAGAACCATTTCTATTTGCAAATTTTACCTAACGTATTCGATTCCAAAGACATCGAACGAGACGGCACCGCTTTGTCCTCCTTCGGATGCTTATCGTTTTCCGATGCGTTGACTGAATTCTCTTCCGCCAACTTTGTTCTTTTCGCTTGCTCGCATTTATCTAACCACTCTTTCTACAAAGTAAGTAGATTCAAATAATATCCCTTCGATTTGCGATCGTTGTTTTCAAATACACTAACTTTACTTGTCGCTGTAGCACACTGAAACACCCTCGTGTCGGAGAATGCCAATAACTTGAACGCCAGCTTTACAGTGCCGTGATCCCTTACGTTGACAATCGCCAGGCTTTCTAGATTATAAACTGCTTGCATTTTGTATCTAGGTGGGCCGCGTCTGCCACCATTCGCCAACCAGGACGCAACCATTAGAACATCGTTGAATAAATATGCGTGAATTCTTTTTAACGGCGTACCGTCGATCGGATCTAACTCGAGCAGGGATCCTTCGTGTAAACACACACGTCCTGGAGTCTCGGCTAGACTCTGCAAAATGAGAAGTAAGAAAAGAAGTAAAGCGTCAACTAAATCTAATAAATCTACATCTTTAGCTGAATTTTTTTGTACTTTTTTATACTTTGTTAATCTTCTCTCTTTTTTTTCCAACACGAAGAGAAAAAGAAAAAAGATGAACTATACAAGAAGTTCTGCTGAAAAGAAATATTCCTTGTAGTTCTTTATATATTTTACTTGTTAAATACCAACCAAGGCGCCTTCCACATTTTCAATCAATTGAATGAGTTTCTGTTTTTGCTCTTCCTCTTTAGACATAGAATCAGCCGAATTCTCCTGCTGTGACTCGGGCAAATCCTCAAAAACAACGCCGGTTGTTCTGGTAGAACCTAGAGTACTCAACAAAGCACGCTGTTCACTCAGAAGTTGAGACAACTGATACATCTCACTCTCCAAATGCGAGATCTCTTTGGCAGTCTCGATAAACTGCATATAGTTCTGGTAGACATTCCGTTTCAGTTGAGCAGATGTATTATTTGCTAGTTCCTGGATTTTTGCACGCTGTTGTCTCAATTCATCTGCACCAATACATTGTGCACTCAGCTCCTTCACAACTGTAAGAACAAAAATAGTTATTATAACAGATGAATACTAATCTTACTGTTTTTATGTGTTTCCGTATTATTTTCCAATTTCATATGCAATTAATTAATAAATTACTATTTATGTTGGACTTAAGAGAGAGAAAGAGAGAGAGAGAGAGAGAGAGAGAGAGAGAGAGAGAGAGAGAGAATATAGAGAGAATAATTCTGAATATTTCATCAAGTATCAGAGCTTGATAAAATATGATTCCATACTAATTTTTAAATATATTTTTATATTTATTTTCAATTCTATACTATTTTCAATTCTATAATTAATTAGCAAATTAACTATTTATCGGATTTAAAAAAAAAGCGAAAGGATACAGTATAGATCCTAAACATCTCGTAAAAAAGTATCAGAGATAAAATAAATGATAAAATATTATATTACATTGATAAAATATACGATTGATTTTAAAAATATATTTTCATATGTATCTACATATTTTGTATATTTGTCTCCAATTTCATGTAATTAATAAATTAACTATTTATATCGAACTAAAAAGAGAGGCATAAAGTACAGTGTAGAACCTAAATATCAAATATTATAAATTGAAAACAAAGTACGACCGGTCGCATAATGATTTTTTTTTTAAATCGTCACTTTTTCATATTCTCGAACATGATATGCGTACTCACATTTCTCTGGGTTAAAGTCTTCAGCTGCAAAAACCTTTGGCAGGTTATTATCGGCCATTGCGAGCAGATCGTCGTTCGCGGGCGAATATTTTTACTATCGTCAACAATACAAATTGCGTGCCTCTGTCATGTTACGTTTCTGTCGAATCCCTTCGTCGTCACCTGTTACAAATAAATTAACATGATTTGCGTCGGTTTACACCTCCGCCCCGACCTAACCTCGCTTGGCGTGTATCGTGTATCCCAATTCCCATATCCCACACCGCCGAAAGAATGACCAAGATGATTGACAATGTCGGAATTCTTAGTTATCTTCTGGCATTATTACTACACTTAGGTTAGGTTTACCAATGTATGGTAAACAAAAACCAAAAGTGATTTATGTCTTTGCTAAAATTTTATTTATAAACTCTGAAGTACAATTTTGTTTACCTTTTTCTAATTTATATAATTAATAATTATTCTCGTTTCTACTAACATAAATTAATTAATTTCTTTTCTACTAACATAAATTATTTAACTTTTTTTTTCTTTGTTTTCTAAGAATTTCTAAGAAATTCTAAGAATTTAAGAAAATTTAAGAAAAAGATTATAGGGATAAATTAAACCAAAATGAAACTTAATCTACAATTAAAAAAATATAAAGAATAAATTGAACCGAGATTAAAATGATATAATTTATTAATATTAGCATTACTTAAGGAACTTTATTACCGACAAATAATTTCTTGTCGAACTTATCAAGTTACCAAATGAGCGACTTTAAACGCAACATATCCTAAATGGCGCTGTCGTGTGTCACTCCCATTTAATGCGATGTATATTAATTTTAATTTTATATGTATTTATATATCTGATTGTGAGAAATTAAAGCCCAAAAAAATACAAAATATTTAATTCACACTGGAGAAATATTTAATTTACATTTTTTACGACTATAAACAATATTTATGAATGAATTTTAGGTGAAACCGATCGATCTCCAGTAGCTTATAAGGACAAGTCGCAAGTACTCTTTCAGCTGGGAGTGTGGCGGCTCCTGTAATCCGGCTACTCGGAGGCTGGTTATGTCGGAGGGTCTGAGGTCGGGGGTACCTGCTGGTGCGGGGCTCACGTTGACTGGGCGTCCGCACTAAGCTCGCCATCAATATGGACACCCTGGAGGAGTCCGGGGTGGCCAGGTTAGCTAAGGAGAGGCGAACCGGGCCAGAGGGGAAACCCAGCAGCCAAAAGTCTCCGTGGCGGGCAGTAGTGGGATCGCGCCCGGGAGTGGGACCGCATTGACAGCCTGGTTGATATGATCCGACACATAACTTTTTGCACTTTTTTTTCAATTTTCCAACAATCCCCAAAGTCTCCTCATATACTTTCATCAAAAATCTGATTTTTTCAATATACTTTTTGCTGTATTTTTTTAATACCACACAACTATACAACATTCCAATGTCTATGGAGAAATCAAAGGCAAAGTTCGAATTGTTGCTTCTTTTCTTAAAGTATTGTCCATTTTTAGTCTTCGGGAATTATATTGATTTATTATTACATGTCTTTATTAAAAAATTAAAAAGGATAGAAAGAGTTAAAATTTAAAGTCTGTTTTTTTATTCCTGTGTACTGAATTGTACGAGAAAGAGAGGGGACTCTCTCTTTCTTGCTTTCACCAAGTATCAAACGTATATCTATCTCATTTTAAATATATACACTTAGTTCAGCTACAGAAAACTCTTAGTATTCTAAGGAGAAAGGAATTAACATCTCAGTTCTTGTGAATATTTTAATATTTTTGTTATATATTAATTAAAAATCAACTAGTACGCTATATTTAATTTGTATTAATAGAAAATATTATTAAAAATTAAATGATTTTACATAATCTATAATTCATTTCACATTTCAGGATGATTCTATTCATACTTACATGCCTATATTTCGACGCGTCTTTTAATACTTATATATTTATGAGTCTTCAAATATTTTTAATGTAATTATTTGTTGTATATTAATTCAAAAATCAACTAATACTATATTTCGGTTTTTTTTTTAAATTAATATATATGCATTTATGGATCTCCAATCATTTTTGTGTATTAACAATATAAGTAAAATTGAATCAAATTCTATCCCGAATTTTAATACAAATTATAGATCTATAATTAATTTAAAATGAACCTTGGGCAATTATAATTATTCAAAATCACATCGATTATGCTAATGAGATGAGAACATAGGAAATTGCAAGGAGAAGAAGTATAACATGTAATACATATTTATGGAAAAACTTTTAATCCTATTATAACCGTTGTTTTGTAATGAAGATGATAATGTTATCATTGTAAGGATTCACTCCTGCGACAAGGAAATAATTTATAATACATATATAAACACTTGAGTTGTATATCAATTTTTTCCTGATACAGTAAACTTCGTCACCACAGTGGATTAATTTTCTTCTTATTATATAAATTTTTACGATTTCTGCTTTTCTTTCTTCGCCTGCTCCGCCAGTGCTTCTAATCGGTCATGTTCCGCGATTAAGGCGTTCACTTCATTCGCTGGCAATATTTTTGTTTTTGTTTTACCATCTTCGCGCGTCAGTATCGCCATTTCCACTGTAAGTAAAAGAAATGAACATACGTCAATAATTTTGTTATAAACTATCACAAAATGTGTCTAATAATAAATTTAATTGGACACACTAATATTAAAACTATCGTTGTACATTTTTAATTCTGTATCAATACAGATTGATATAAAAGTGTATATAATATAAATATAGAAACAGGTTAAATCTTCAATCATTTTATTCTATCGTTAGATAAAGTATATTTCACAATTCCAAATATTTATATTTCACTGTATCCAATTGAATTCATTAAAAAACTATGTTTACAATCTCATTAACTTATGTCCACTTTTATGAATGAAGAATAACTTCAAACTTATTTAATTTATTTTCTATCTTTTTTAAAAATTCGAAAAAAAGTATTAAATTAAATCAAGATTGAAATTAATCTACATTCATAGAAATAGAGATTAAAATCAATATTGCTCTAATTTAGATTTAAATAAAAATTTACCCTTTTCAGCAGTGAGTTTATTCATGTCTAATGTTTTAGAGAGCACTTTAATAGCAAGTGCCATTGCGTCTTTCAAAGTTGTTTCGCCTTCTTTGTATTCTTGCTTCAAAGATGACACAGCTGCTGCTGAATTATTCCCGATACATGTTGCTTTCCAACCACCATAGTTTCCACTAGGATCTGACTGATACAATTGATAGCCGTAGTATTTGTCCCATCCCATGTATAAAATAGATACACCAAAAGGTCTCTTTCCACCATATTGAGTATATGCCTGTTTAACATCGCATAACCACGAGACAAGTTGCTCGCAAGGTATAGCTTCGCCATACTGAAGAAGATATCTCTGCGCGATAAGGCGCAACTCATTCGTCAGGACATTCGCATCCGAAGTTATACCAGCTACTGAACAAACTATATCATTGTTCAATTTGTAGATTTTTTCGGAAAAGAATACCTCGTCCAGCAACTTGTTGGTGTTACGTTTCTCAGCTGCCAGTAGAATTCCGTCGTTTGCTAATATACCCAGACAAGTACCAGCATGGCTTATAGCCTCCATAGCATATTCAACTTGATATAGTCTTCCTTCTGGCGAGAAAATTGTGGTACGTGTATCATATCTACGTGCCTATAAAATATATAACAAGATGTAACTAAAAAATATTGAGTCAATTGTAATGAACAATTCAAAATTTTAAAATTTCTATTAAAGTTTCAATTTTTATTTTATCTGAAATATAAACGAGCAAATATGAATAAAATAAAATCATTATATTCATCAAAAGATTCACTTAAGTAAAAGAAAGTCTCTAATGTGTACATTTTTTTATATTTTGCTAAGAGTGTCAGAACTTTAAATCAAATAGATTAACGAGATTTCAATATTCTATGCATTAAATATGTGCCATATTAGCAATAATTACTTATGATCTGTTTATATTTTAAAATTATAATAAATGTTAGTCTTAATGACAATGCATTTCCCGCATAACCTAGAAGCAACAATAGTATCCAAGGTATTTCGAAGCTGACTTCAGAACTGAATAAATGTAATATTGAACTGCTTGAGACTCATTAACTTACCATTTTGAAAATAGTTTAATGTTATTAAAATGTTTATCGTATCAAGAAAATGCCGCTCGCAAATTCAACAGTACCCAACAACCCTAAATCTGACACTTCGATTCGAAGAATGATTAGCAGGTTAATCGGCAATTGATAGTTTTCGATTACTCGAAAGTCGCCAAAAATCGACTAGTATCGCTATAGTAATCTTCGATAATCGATATAAATACCGTGATAATACAAAATAAACAATGCGATTATTTATTTTTCAAACATACAATTTTCTCATTTTCTTCACTTCATTTTTCTCATATTTTACAACTTATGAGGGAAGACTTCAAGAGGATGCAAAGAGGATGGATTAAATATTTTTTTACTTATAGAAAAATAGGCTCGTGTAAATACAATGCAATAAATTAAAATGTCAAGGCTTTTTTAAAAAACGAGCAAATATAGTTAACTTAATAGAAATTCCTCTTTAATTACAATCATATAACGCTAAATTTCAAACGTTTCGTCTTACAAAGTCATCAGTGATAATAAAGAAAACGTATTTTTGTAATCTCATCCAATGTCAACGAAGTAACAAAAATACATAGTAAAAATTCGCTCTATGCTAATCTTATTTAGTTATTTTTGCGGAATTAAGATCTTACGGATTAAACTAAGTATCAAGTCAGAAGCTTGAAAGTCCTGAATAATCCTAAAAATTGGATGGGGTTACAAAAATAAAAGATTTCTTTATTATCACTGAAAATGAAAACTTTGTAAGTCGAAACGTTTGAAATTTATAGTGTTATATGATTGTAATTAAAAAGGAATTTCTACTAGTTCACTGTGTTTGCTCGTTTTAAAAAAGCCTTTACATTTTAATTTATTTTTTACTTATACATAATAATACTCTTCAATAACATGTACATTAAAGTTTATTTTTTTATTAGACCCAATACATGAATAGAAAATAAGATGCTCATAGAAGTTAACATTCACTTTTACTTAAAGATTACTTAAAAATCCAAAATATATATGTAAGATAGATATTTTGTATACAAACGTTAATCAGTAACGTTGCTGTAATCAAACTAAAGATGCAATTTTCTTTTTTTTCATTTCAATCTTATAAACTTAAATATGTAGAGAGAAACTTTATAACATCTTGGCTGAGGTCGATTTGGATGTTTTCAGCGCTTTTCAGTACTTCTATATTTTATGTCTAATGAACAATAAAGATAAAATGATGATTACAAGTGCTTAAAGCGCATAAGCATCCAAATCGAACACAATCCTTCATATAAACATCGGTATAGATTTTATTATAATTTATATAAACATATATGTTTGTTAACTGTCTATTATATACAGGATGTTTTGGGCAACTGAAAAAAAGAAATAATTTTAGATGATAAAATAAGATGGAAATTGAAAGAATAATTTTAAGGTTTGATTTAATTGTAAATGTTTAAATATTTACGTAAATATCTGAAGTACGCATAAACCGACAAGTATAATTAAAAGAAGTCTCCATCAAAATTCTGATGTTTGTCATTATGAATGTACAAGATACTTGAATATTCATAAATAGAATATACTACAAATTTATTGACTTATTTTATCATTTAGAATAATTCTTTTCTCCTATCTTGCCGAACATCCTGGCATGAGCTCTTTTTTTGGAACACATATAGGCCTTTCTTATTTGTACATACATGTCTATATGAGAAAATAGATATTTGTCAATTGTTAAGCGTTCACAGCATCATAATTGTACTATATTGGTATGTTTTTTATATGTCTATTATGTTTAGTAGATTTAAAAGAAATGATTATCGTGTTTCAAACGATACATAATTGTTTCTAATCAATAATTGTCATCAATGTGAGAAATAATTACTTTCTCAAAGCCATCTGATCACGAAGTTCTTTCAGGTCTTTCAGTTGTTGGCTCACTCGTGCGCTCTCCATAGCAGCAGTATTCTGAATATCATTTAAATAAGCTAATCGTTCAGTGAATTGATTGAATATCTCGTCCAGTATTGGTCCTTTTTCATCAAAATTTTTAATGATTTGATCAGTTTCCACAGTGTCATTCATAGACCGTTCTTTGGCATTTGATTCATTTTTCAATAAAGCTAGAAGTGCATCGGTAACTCCTTCATTAGATGCACTCGAAGTGTTTGCAATGCATTCGTCTCTTGCTTTCTTCATATCAATATTGAACAATTCCGAAGTTGCATCCATTTCAGTTTTTTTACTTCCTACTTTTGTTTTTTTCTCTTTTTGATTTCGATTAGAAATTGAAAAATTTCCATTTTCTCTGGTAACTTGTTGGAAATAATCTTTTAAGGAAATTGCCTAAAAATAAATAATTAAAAGATTGAAAAAGGATACACTTATATCACTCATTTACAATCAAGTTTAATCAAATGTTTATATATGTAAAAACGTAATATAATATATTACCGAGTCAGTGTTACATAGAGACTGTTCTAATTGCTTAATCTCGTCATCCTTAGGAGCTAATTCATCATATAACATTCTGTGGAATGAACTATTATGAAAGGTAGTACGAGCACCTGCATTATGATCATCATCATAATCGTGTTTTTCATCTTCATGTATTTTCATTTCATCAAAATCTTTTTGTAAAATGCCTGTGGATATTTCAGTAGCTTGTGTCGCTGCAGTAGCTTGTGACGCTGCAATAGCTTGCGACGCTGCAGTATCTTCTGATGATACAGTAGCATAGTAACGAGGAGGACGTAATGGATGTAATGGTGCCTCATGAGTCTGAAATTATAACAGAAAGAATACTTATATCAATATAGTATAATCACGTTATTTAATCCTCAACTATAGAAATAGGTTATTTGGACTTAAAGCGAAATATTTTTCTTTCTAAATTATAGATATAAAAAACTTGAACTTCCTCTATCAATCACCATAAAGATTCACTTGCATTCTGTGCACTTCAAACAGGACACTTTAAAATTTAAGTATAATTTTCACAATTTTTTATAGTTGAAGATTAAATATATATATTCAAAAATTGTTATATTAAGTTTGCATGAAATATATTTTACCACGGTCATAGACTCTAAGACTGCGCTCATAGAATGAAACCCTTTGAGATTTGCTATACGCATTCGTTCATTATCCCTAAATTTCTTTTTCTCTGCTTTTGACAATCCAGACACACATCGAATCACGGGTTTTTTTGCCGAAACTTCCATCGGATCATAACGTGGAACTTCTGGGTCCTGTCAAACAAAATATACAAGTTATGTAATATAAACCAGTATCAGTTTACATTAGCTAATTGTTATTTATGTTTCATACCTCTTCCCAGTTTTCATCAAAGCTACCACCAGCTACAGGAGGATCTGGATCTTTTGCTTCAATAATTCCAATATCCATATCTGCCACTCTTCCAATACTAGAACACATTTCAATGTGCTCCTACAAGATTGAATAAAACTGATATTAATGACAGGAAGAACAGAAAGATCTTACAAGATATGCAACTTTGAAACATATTACAATAAATTTAAATACACATACCCTAAGAAGATTCTGGTCTACAATGTGAGTCTTGTCTAACGGACACTCTACCATATTTTCCTTTTTATTATATCTCTTGCATTTCGATATATGATTCATAAATTTATATCTGCGAATACGATGCGCTGGATTGTAGGGGCAAGAAACTATGATGTCCGCATCTGCCATTTTTAGAATCTAATTCTATAAATTATAATATCAATTATTAAAAAGCCATTATATTTTTTTTGTCATTATCAGTACAGTAAAATTTATTGCTAAATAAAAGAGATTTTAGAAGAAACATGAAACAAAACATTTGAAAAAAGCTGTGTTATTGACAATTTTGAAGATAAAACGACAGAATTCTCAAAGTCTTTTATTCTTAGATTTGGAACAGCATAATGATTATAAAATTATCTATTTCAATAGCATTTTTTTATGAAATAATTAAAGTATTCAATATAGATCAGAAAATAAATTGATCCCTTTTCAAAAAAAATTTCACAAACATTTCATGGTCAAAGAAGAACATATATCCTTATTTTTATATATTGCTAATAACAAGTTAGGTATTAAGCTCTTTATATCAAGTAAAATTATAATATTTACGAGAAATGAGGTAAGTACAATATACATAACAAAATTAGTTCCTTAACTTTCATCAGCAAGAAAATTTTATTTGCAATCTAATTTTTGAATTTCAGTGTAGATTTTCATATTATTCTAGATTGTATAAAAATCTGAAAAAATTTCTGCATACATTGTGAATTCCTACATTGTGAATGCTTTAACGAGTTTTTACTACAATAGAAGTTAGATTTCACTTTATTTATTTTTTACAGATTTAAATTTAGCTATCAGAATCCACGATCAAAAAATCAACTGTACTTTTAAAATCCCACGTTATCAGTGGAAAATTAAATAATCAACTAAATAATTATATATTCAAACAATATTTAGTTTTGTCCTCTTTATCAATAAATTATCACATATTGCAGCTTGTATGTGTTCGTCTAATAGAAATTTCAATACGTTTAGTTTCATAATCATATGAACCAAACAAAATTTATTTAGTTGATTTTATATAATATCCTAAAATATGGAAAAAAAATAGACTTTTAATCTATGTAAAATAAAAGAAACGCGTCGTCGAGGTATTGTTCGATGTATCCGCAGTAAAGAACTTCCTTCTTTTTTTTATATCAAATTTTTTACTCATCGAATCACAGCAAAACTTCAACACAATTTTTTCTTCTTCTGCCCACTGGATGTCCGATTCTCAACACAATTAAATTCTTCCTTATTAGTTATTAATTCATTTAAGACATTAATGGCGAATGTTCTCACCGATCGATTTCCAATAACAATCACACAGCCAATTAACGCGTATCTTTTTGCTCTAACAAATCGCTATGATACCTAATACGTACTTTAGCGCTTTTCGACAAATTCCACGATATCGTATCGGTAAATGTTGCTATGCCTGTTAGATGCTAAGCCATGTTGAACTTCCTTGATGAAAATAGAAGACAATGAACAATAGAGGATTATGATGTGACGTCACAATACAGTAGTACAACTTCTGATTTTAAGTTGATCAAAATGGAGTGCGCATGCGTGAAATATGTAAATTGTCTGTCTCTTTTCCTCCTTTTTATTGCTCTCTCTCTCTCTCTCTCTCTTTTTCTTTCTCTCTTTATTTAAGTAAGCGTTCCACTTAAACATTTGTCCTTCAAGCATACATTCAGAGTAGAAATTTAGAGGGAAGTTTTACGAGTATTTGGCGAAATGTTGTGTGAGAAATCTCGAAAGATTGGTCTAATTTTTGTGAAAAAGTGATAAAATAAAAAAGTGAATAAAAATAACACAGAAAACAACAAGAAAGATTTCTTTTGTATTTTAAACTTTTTGGAGATATATATATAAATTTCTTTTATATCAGCTTTCTCATAATATTTTTTCATAGATATATAATACATAATATTTCTTTATACAAATATACATTTTTAAGTTAATTTAATATTTCTCTTAATTTTTCTATATTTTTTCTTTACTTTTCAATATATACAATTTATTTTTATTAATTTTCATAAAGTTTAAATTATTTCATTATTATCAATATTAGATTTATTCGCGTGCTCCAATATGTTCTTACAATAGCACTTACTCATTTCAATTCATTGGATTGCGATACGAATAAATCTAATGAGTTTTACAAGGAATTTTGACAGAATGAAAAAAGAACGAAAAGAGAAAGATTAGATGGTAATCGTGGCAATACTAGAGCCGATATTCATAGTCGAGTCTTATTTCAAGACCGTCTTAAGTAATGTCTTAAGACGCTAATGCAGCCTTCTGATTGATGAACGTGACTTCTTAAGACCGTACTTAAGACGGTCTTGAATTTAAGATCTGACACAGTATAACCAATAGGGACACTCCATGTCAGCACGTTTGATCTCCGTGTCGCAGTCACATAAGCATCCGCCATGTTAACGTTTGAAAAATCTAGGACGAAAGAGGATATAATGCCCCATGCGATTGTCCATTGCTTTGCTCTAAAAAACATAATTAAGAATGTTGTGTAAATGTCAGTCAACGTAAAAATATTTTTTTTTTCAAAAATTACATTTGATTATGTTTAATTAAATTAACCTAGCATAAACTAACTTTGCTTTTTGTAAATTATAAAAACTTACCTTATGATATTTTTGGGATAACGAAAAAAGTTCATTGTAAATTTTTACTATTACTATTATTACTGCATTTAATTAAATTAATACTGCACATAACATAACTTTTCTTTTTTTTAATTCATTTTTTAGAAATATTTATGACGCACTCTTAAATTGTCTTCTTTTATCATGGATTTCTGCTCACATGGTGTAATATGTACGTTCTTGTCATCTTGCATTTTATTAGATCCGGCCCAAAACAAAAGCTGCGCAGCCATACCTGCGAATACACATTTTTTTGCTGAGTGTCTTTACTGGTTATACTGTGTGTATCTGACTGTGAATACCGACCTAAGTAACTTACTTATTTCACGCATGCGCATTCCATTTTGGTCACACTACATCAAAAATGCCGACAAAGAGTTGCGCTACTGTATATACTGTGGTAATAAGGGGATTCTATATTTTGAAACAAGATGAAAATTACAAAAAAATTATAAAAAAGTGAGCGAATTTACTAGAATATTAATAATTTCATTGATTAACATCTAAATTTGTTCACTTTTGTAATTTTCACCTAGTTGGAAGATGTAGAATCAACCCTCAGTAATGTGATGTAAGAAGACAAGTGATGGCGTTCGAAGAGATGCTATTAGTATTATCACCGATGAGATACTATTAAAGACCGAAGCGTGAGCGAAGAAAGGGAAAAAAACGAGATCACTGTGTACAACTAACGGAACGACGAATAGGAACAAGGAATAAAGGTGTTTTTTCATGTTCGACGCTCATTTTCGGTGTTAAAATAAGTCAAGTGATAGAATTTGACGAATATTAATTTTGAATTGATCAATTTTGATCTATTTTGACGCTGAAATGAGCGTTGAGCGTCAACATGAAAAGGTACCTTAACAGATTTCAATCTATCCAATAACCGTCTGTATATCGGAATACAAACCTTTGAACAAATCTGGCAACAGCCAACAGGTTTTCTAGCGGGAAAATTAGTGCAATACTAGCGCAATTGAATATAAATCGGTTTACATATTTTCAGTATTAATAAATAAGTTAATCCTTTTAAGATTATGAGGTTATCGTAATAACAAAGAATGTGTAATTAAATGGTTAAATTATTTATTAATAATAAAAATATGGGAATTGACTCGTATTTAATTGCACTCAATGTACACTAGCTTTTCCAGTGGAAAACGCTATCCTTGTTGTTTATGGAACGATGAACAAGAATGACATATAGTGATTAAGTGTATATGATTTTGTCACTGCTAGACATCAATATTTAGTCGCCCCTTCATTCATTTATAAATTTTATAAAAAGAGAAAATGGATAAAAAAATGATTTATATATGCCCCACACTAGTTAAAACATTCAATATTCCTTACTAACAATAAATAATATAAATATATTTGTAACTGTATATTTAAAATATTGTTTCTGAAGAAAACAGGATAAAATGTGCTCGGTGTAATTCGTGCAAAAACGTTAGATTAACATATTAAAAATTTATCTCAAATGTGTGAAAATTTTGTTTTGAAAAATTTGCCGCTCTCTCAAATTTGTCAGTCTAGGCAAGTGCCTTGTTTGCCTATGCGTTAATCCATTACTGATGATATAACACCCAGGAAAATTCGAATTTGTCCCTGCATATTTTAGGGAATTATATCGAAAGTAATAAGCCGCGATTTGAATTTCCAGAGCTAAATTCGTGACATCTAAATAACACGAAATTTAAATTTATTCTACTTTTATATATATATATGTATAAGATTTTTTATCTTATATTTAAGATAATCTTAAGATAATCTTAAGATGACATAAAGCAACTACAGAGATATATTTTCATCTTAAGACATTACTTAAGCGATCTTAATATAATATAAGAATTGACTAATATTATTCAAAAATATCAAAAAATCTTTTTAAAAAAATAATTAAATTAGATTTAAAAAATAAAAAAGGACTTAACAATTTTGAGAATACATTTCAAGGGACATTCCGATTTTTTGTTCCACTTTTATCTAATTTTCTAAGAAAAAATAAATATAAAAAATAGAGATAAATATAAAAATTTCATGCGAATAAAATATAAGATATATTATTAACATTTTTCTTTTGTTTCAGATTTTAGATTCACTGAATCAATTGATTATTCACGCAATAAAAAACAATGTCTATTTCTTCATATATACTTCACTCTTTATTTTCATTTGACTATAATAACTTGAACTCTTTATACACTCTCATAGCCTAAGTACATGTAAATATAATAACAGAAATTAACAT
>Ga0157364_1000042_pt1:25000-44635 | contig 44635 bp, 21 predicted proteins | sample AttsexASBM2_FD_111476 | JGI IMG/M metagenome (GOLD analysis project Ga0157364, IMG submission 111476) | Fungus gardens microbial communities from leaf cutter ant in Ribeirão Preto, State of São Paulo, Brazil - Atta sexdens ASBM2 | ecosystem: Host-associated > Fungi > Mycelium >...
TTGCACTGTAAGCCATTATTATAATCACAGTAACTATAGATATAGGCTTGTAATGTAAATAACTTACTCGCAATTATTTATCAACATCATTTTTTTTCCTTGGACTTTGTTGTGTGCAGTCAAAACACTTTGTGACATCCTGAGGAAAAATTAACATATAATATTTACTATATTCAATATGATGAGTTGTTATTGCACCGTTATACATTGATCAGTAATACTAATAATGAATAACAAAAATATATGGTGCAATATATAACGTAAGAATCATTTATAAAGACAAACTTTACATATCTTTATTACTTATTCAGTAAAGAGAATACAACGTACCTGTACCGCAATTTGTAACGGCGTTAATTCACCTATAGAGCAATCACTTCGTACAATATTCGCCGGAACTAGCTTGGGACAAGGCTTGCCCGTGAAGAGCGTGAACAGTGCGTGAATGCTTCTACGTTGTGTCAATTCTATGTGACGGTGTTCGTATCCAGCCAAGTGCCGTTCATGCTGCGATGGATTATCGAACCATATTTCGCACAAATTGCAGTATCGTTTATCTTTTATCGTTGCCTGCGAAAATAAACGGGATGAGCAAAAAATACTTCGAATTCATGAGAGAAAAGAAAGTATTTCAAAGAAAGGATCTTCTTGCATAATAATTTAAATAAAATAATCTTTCTCTCACCTTTTCGTGATAAGCTAATTGAGTTATGAGATCGACGATAGACATTTCGCTCTTCTTAATGTCCTTTATATTGCTTTCAACTTTAATGTTTGATGTTATAACTTTATCGTCTATCAACTTTGACTCCGCTACACCGAGATCTTCGCTGTCCTGAATCGTGATGACCGGGGGCGATCTAGAACTCTCTCTATCTGAATTCGTATCGAAGTTTACATTGACCTCGGGCTCTAATATCGGCATGTTATCTTCTTTGGACTTGATTTCTTTTGCATTGTTTGTGTTATTCCCTTGATTGGTGGATCTCGATATCTTAGGAATTTTGTAGGATGACAACCGATTCTTCTCTTTCCTTTGCTGTGGATTCTCTTTCCTTTCCTGCGAACGAGGAACATCATCGCATTGATCAGTTACATTCTTTCTTTTCTCATTTAAATGTACAGTACGAGTTAGACTCTCATTTGACACAGCTTGCTCGACCTGTTTAGACGTTTTCAAGGATGTTATATTGCATTTGGATGTGTTCTTTATCGTGTCCTTGAAATCTGCTTCGTTTTTCTCAAATGACCTCGGTTTCTTCTTCATGAAGAAACTTTTGCTTGATTTGGAATGTTTCTTATCAGACTTCTCGGTATTAGATATTTTCTCAGTCTTGTTACATTTACTTGCCAGGGATATAGAGCCCTTCTGAGACGCAACGTCATTACGACAGCTTTGAGCATCACTCGAAGGCACCTCCGAAATTTGGTTGATATCAAAACTCGAACCCTGTTTCTTCTCTGCGGCTGTCTTCGGTCTCGTGTTACCTATCGCGTTGCCTACATCATATTTGGATTTCGAAAGGCACTTTTTCAAAGTCTCCTTGGCCGCTAAAACTTCTTTTATCAAGGAGTCATTACAGCAAAAGTTTTCTCTCGTCGTAGCGAAACTCATTACTCTGCAACAAGGGGCTTTCGAAGAAATCTCTTTGACAGAGTTAGCTGAGCTATTCTCCAATTCAGATCTATCATCGTTGTCAATTTCCACAAAACTTTTATCTTTCTCAAGCGAATTCTTGCCGTGAGAGGAAGCCTCAGATTTGTCGTAACGTCCTAATTTTGCAGTTTGATCATTAAACTCTTCGTAAGTAGAATTCACACGTGAATTGTAACAGGTAACAGGATCAAGTTTCGGCATAGATACATCTAGTAGATCGGTATTGCTATTATCCGCGATCTCTAACTCTAGCTCGAATTGAGTCGGAATCGCATCCTCCGAATATAATTGATCATCACCATCGTCCATTATATTCCTCTCCAGCTCGCTACGATTATCATCCGGTGAAGCAGGCAGGATCTCTATGGTCGACTGGCTCTCGTCCGAAGATTCAACTTTAATAACGGTGCTGTTATTCATTTCGAAATTATCTGATATACTTACAGAGTCGTTAAGCAAGTCCATGTCATCTTGCACAGTGCAATCGTTATCTATGTCGTTGAAATTACTCAGACGTTCGTTCTTTATCACAACTTTGTCGCTGTCCTTGCTCAAGAAATGATCGTCATCTTGCTCTTTTCTCTGCTCCTTGTCATTTCGTAAATTGACTTCTTCAGGCGATGTTTCACTCGGACCGGGCAATTTCATGAAACAAATTTCTGTCTTCATTCTGCCTTCAACTGTTGCCTTTAACTCCTTTAATGCGAGCTTGAAGCTTGAGCTGTTTAGATGTTTTTCGGGAGTATTCTTCTGGCCAAGTTTATTTGAAATTATATCTTCGTTCGCTTTCAACGCTTGTTTGCTATTGGTATCAAAACTATCAGTCTTGTGTTTATCATATTGAGAGGTAGCTTTCTGTGAGTTGGTTCTTTCAGATGACTGATTGGTTTCTTTATCGGACGAAGTAACATCCACTTCCGATCGTGGATTATTATCACGAGATCTCGATCTACGTTTGTCCTTTCGATATTCGTTGGTTGATTTATGACCTCTGGATGAATACTTCTTCGGTATGATGCACGTCTTGATATCTGTTTTAAATGCAAAATTTACATCGACTCTTGACGTGTCATTAATTTTTCTACAGTCATAATCTGACATTCTTCTCTGCTTACATTTAACCGGAAATAGATCGGACGTTGAGTTCGATCTGGACAGTTTATATCCTTGCTTTTCCTGACGATGGCTATCCTTGCGACTTACAGACATTTTCTCGATAGCTCGTAACGTAATTGGGGACAAAGTTAATTTCAAATCCTTCACCATGCTGTCCAAGATACGGTATCTTTCCAACTTGACCTCCGGTTGCCACTTTGCACTCTTCGCAATGACATTCTTGTAGCCCTTGCTCAGCTCGCATTTGAATTCCGCGCTAGCCGATGTTCTCTTGATAATTACCTTAGGAATCTTCTCAGAAATGCATATCATGGAATTTTTCTTCGTTTCGCATTCTGACGCATTTGTTTGCATTGATTCGGAGGAGTTGCGGCGTTTCGTACGATGTTCTGTATCATCACGTTCCGATCTTCTGCACTTTTTGAGCGGCACTTCCGAATAATGGCTCGAGAATTGCCTCTTCCGTGTCACTTCTGGAGATGACGATCTGTTTCTTTCCTGTTTCTTCAATTTCAGTATAGGTATTTTTTCCTCATATCTTCCCGCATCTCTCGACTCTTGAGAAGTCATACTGTTGCAATCCAAATTGTCCGCCAGATCAGACCTTGAGCTATTCTTTATTTTAACCTTTGGTATGGTTTTCTTAACATTTTTGCGTTTGACACAAATCTCGTCATCATCATCGGCTCTCACTATCTTATTGGAGTGCTTCTCATCTAATTTAATCTTCATTTTGGGAATTTTATTCCTATAACTATTTGACTCGTGTAGAGAACTTTCGGAACTGCAAGTACATATATCATCAATCGTAAGCGAAGTTCGATTCATGATACTTGCAGGAATTTCTTCGTGAACCGCCTCGATAGACGGAGTCCCCGGGCGTGATCTCGCGTTCCTGATAATCATCTTTGGTATCTTCGGTTGACAAATTGACTTGTTAGATGTACTATCTTGTGTTACGGAAGAGGAACCCATCTTCGTAACGAACTTTGAGCTAGTCTCGCTTTTCTTGATAACGAGTTTAGGGATCATCTTTGTGTTAGCATTGCAATCTGTCGCGCGCAAATACGCTATCTTCTCATAGCTACTAGAAGAAATTTGATTCTGCTCTTTGCCTTCGTTGTTGCTTGATGTTGCTTTAGATTCCTCGATGGCTGCTTTAGATTCCTCGATCGTTGCTTTAGATTTCTCAATCACTGCTTTAGATTCCTCAATTACTGCTTCAGATGCCTCGACCGTTGATTCGTTGATCGCCTTGTTTTCAATTTCAGTAATTACTTCCATGTCTTGAGACTCTTTGGTAGCAGACATCCTCGAGAGAGACAGATGGTCTAACAGCGAATTATCCTGGAGTGAATTAACCGCGCCAAAATCGATCGATTCATTGATGTTGCATAAACGATTGACAGCATCTTCCTGAATTTGGCTCGTCTCCCACACCATCGGTACCATACTGTCTTCCTCCGTGAAATCATGCTCGGGCATTTGCAACGTACATCTATCCTCCGCGTAAATTCCGCAATCAGAAGAATCTATGCACAGTAACTTGGAATCGATTATGCTATCATAATTCTTGGGAATTTCATTCATCTCAGGTTCTTGACATTGCTTCTTATCGCTTTTAATGATATTCTTGATGACGGTGAACTCTGATATGTTTTGTTCGTGCCTCTCGCTTGCGAATAAGTCGCATATGTTCTTTTCCGTTCGTAGGTTCAAAGCGGTGGACGTAGATATTATAGAACAAGTATCCACTTCGTCATTTCCTCGATTCTTCAATGAAACTTCAGCTTTTTGTCGATCAATCTCCGAAATTTCTGATTGTTGCTCGTTGCCTTCCTCTGCAAGCGTTTGTTCGATGAATGCAACGTTAGATGAATTTTGCAAGGCACTCGGTTCGTCTTCTTTAGATATAATAGTATCTCCTTTATCACACATATCTTGCTTATCTGCTTGATCGAAAGTAATCTCAGTCGAAACAGTCGATTCCGTAAGCGTAGTCTTTTCCTTATCTTTGTGATCGATCGAAGCTGATAAAACTGGTTGATATATAGTTTCCTGATTCACGGCAGAGTCTGAATCATTTTTCACTGAATCATTAATTTCATTATCTCGTTCACTCAAAGCAAGCGTGGATTCTTTTACATTTTCCATATTTTTTGGTTCGTCAAGTGAATCCTTAGATTCGACATTTAATTTAGAAGGACTTGCGACTTTGGCAGAATCTTCATCCGAAATTTCTTTCGTATTTGCAACTTCAGCATCGAGTTTATCTTCCTTTGGAGAGACAGAACGATTGCAACAAAGATATGAATTGTCTTCCACTGGCTGTTTCGTCGAGGCTTTCTTGTAGTTCGTAGAACTTTGATCTTCTTCTGGATCGTGTATTTTCTCATCCATCAATTTAGGAGAATCACACAATTGTGCCTTTTCAGTGACTCCGATTGCACTGGATTCATCTCCATCAATCTGAGATTCTTGCTTTTTTGTATGTTCATCGTTACTTTGCATACTCAACGATGCATTAATATTAAATATGCTTACCGATTTATCAATAACATCTGTTGACGCAATCTTCTGATTATTACATTCATTTTCTTGTTCATTGCATAAAGCAGCGTTCGATGATTCATGTCGCAAATCTTCATCCTGAATCGAACGTAGATCGTCGATGTAATTGCACGTTGTGTGATGCAACGTTGGCTCATTCATCACATCGCAATTCGCTTTATGAATGCCGTTGTCGGAAGAATCTTGCTCCATAGGTAGAAATGGGAAAGTATCCAATCGTTTCTGCGCGGCGAATATATCACTAAAATTCAGTTCTTTAACATTACTGCTGTTTCTTCTATCGACGTGAGAAGAATACGATTTAATTGACTCCATAGTCTCTTCCCAACATGAGGTCCTTGGTTCCAAAAATAAATTCGATTCGAACACGGAGCTTTCGTTGTATCTTTTCTCATACTCGAGATTGTCCGCGAATACTTTCGTCTTACAATGTTTATTGATGCTGGATGTAATATTGGCTGGAGGTTCGATACTATCCAAGTTGTACTGTTTTTCGAGGAAATCCAAATCTATGATATTTTTCTTATTATTAGCTTCTTTGCTCTCTTGATCGTTCTTGTTTGCATACAACTTGTTAGCGTCATCATTGAAGAATTCTAAATGTGTACCTCGAGTTTTCGCGCAATTAGCGTTTTTGTGGACAGTATTTTTATTTGAATAATCAACATGCATCGCTGTAGATTTAGCGTCGATAAGATCAATCTCTTTTTTCTTACCGGCGGTGGTAACATCGCGGTTTCTCTTGAATACCTTCCGCAACTTGGAGCAATTGTAATAATCGTACGACGGAGATTTCGCAAAATACGGTTCGCGAAAGTTACCATAATCCTTTGTGCGAGCTTCTATAAGTAGCTCGCGATACGTGAATCGAGGATTAGGACTATAAGTTATCTTTCCGTCTTTGGTGGTGTATACAGGAACTACGTTTAAATTCTCCAGTTCGTCTGCGCTGAAGAAGGTCGGGTTTACGTAACCACTGGTAGTTTCATATAGATCGAAGTTGCCGAATTTACTGTCTTTCTTTGGCCTTTTCCATCTGTCGGCACGCTTGTCGTCGATATCCGTATTCTCGTTCGGCGCAACGTCAAAATGATTGTAATCAAAATGCACGAGATTATTGTAACTGACATCTTCTATGCTGGGTTCTATCGTACTTGAAGAAGTCGACGGAATCGCGTTTAATTTCGACGTAGCATCATCTTGAAAATTTTTTGCGCTCCTGCATGGAGAAGCGACGGCTATTTGCTGATGTTCCTTCTTCTGCACATTGACAGTCTTCAATCCTAAGTATGGTGAATTGTCCGAAGAGGCTTTCAGTTCCTCGCTACCGAAGTTGGTAGTAGCGATCTTCCTTTCTGCATCTTGATGTATGCTTCTCCTGTTCGTCGCGTGTTCTGATCTTGAAGTTTTCAGAGCGCTCGATGTCAGCTCAGATTCGATATTAACGGTGCCTGAAAGAGTATCATCTCGTAAAATTACATTGCAACTAGTCGATTCCGTACAAGTATTCGAAAACATACCGCTATCTTCGTATACGTCATTGATCAATTCTTGTGCCGATGAATTTCGTCTCTTCTTCAAAAGTGTCTCGTTGTTCATATCTTCCTCGCATGCGACCACTGATTTGACTGTGTTGTTGTGATCTTCGTGAGCTTCGTTAGATACTTCTGTTATAGCGGATGGTGATCGATTGCATTTCTCATAATCTTGGCGATCCGCTTTATCACAAATCATTTTCTTATCCGTTATATTCGTTGAATTTGAGATCGTATTAGTCAAATGGCCGATCGTCTCGGCGACGGCATTCTTGATATTCTCATGCAGCAATTTCTCTGTTGTGTTCCGTTCCGTGCATGACACGTTTATCTCAATCTTGATCCCATCAAGAGAACCGCTGCTCTTCGTCTCCTCCCTCGAATGCTGAGATCCTTTCTGATGATCGTCATCTTTGAGTTTCAGATTGACGTTCGTAACTTGAATAGCAAAGTCAGGATTTTTATTCTTAGCTACGAAAGTCTTCAAGATGTTCGCATGTTTTTCTTCCTGTTCCTCGGACGACTTAGATCTCGCTATGTCCTTCTGGTATAGCTGATTATCGCATGGTGACTGTGACTCAGATCGTTCGTCAGGATTCGACAAACGATGACACGTCTTACTCGTCGCATAATCAGAGGCCTCCTGTGTATCCTTTCCCTTATCGTGAACTTTACTAACGCTGTGTGATTTATACTTTATTCTTCTGTATTCCTTTAGAAGCCGCATCCTTTCCCCGCTATCGGTAATGCTAACGTTCTCGATCACTCTCGGTTTATTATGCGAATTATCAAATCCTTTGGAATTTTCAACAGTACAAGATTTGTCCTTATGCGTTGCTATTTCTTGAGTATGTTTATTGTGATGTACAATGGTTTCGCCGCACCTATCCTCTGTATTTTCCGACAAACATCTCTTTTTGTGAGAAATTGTCTGGTCGCCCGAGACCGACTTCTTGCGATCCGCGAATTTTACATGCTGAGAATTCTTCGGGTCCGTTGCGTTGATTTTTGCTGATTTATTACTGTTGGCGCTCTTTTCCGAAGAATCCTCGTTCGTGAACAATGCCTCGGCCTTCCTCAATTTATCGTTACTCAATGTCAACTGTTTCGCGCTATGTGATATAGGTGAATTACTTTTAACAATCTGCATCATATCTTCTGCCCTGGAATTTCTCGGAGCGGTATCGTTTGTCAGTGATGAACTTACCCTGCTCATTGCCGTTTGACGGGTCATTTCGGTCAAGGCGTGTCTTCTTCCGGAATAATCATCCTGACCGCCGTCTAACGTAACAGGGTCAGGATTATTCGTGACATTCTTTGTCGTATTGTCTCCATTCGTCGAATCGTTATACGCGACTTTTGCATTCGTTTCTGCCTGTGATTTTTTATGAGCATCCGGACTCGTCGCTTGAGATTCATTAGCACGGCGCTCGTTTAAATTTTTATGAATCTGCATTGATTTATTTTGCATTCCAGTTGACACGATCTTTAATTCATACTCGCCGGAGGTCAAAGTCATACGCATGCTAGTGGCCTCCACAGTTTCCGTTTCATTGTCGAGCGCAAATATCTTCTCGCTGTTATTTGCCGAAGCGGAAGTTCCATTCAGATTCGCGTGCTCTTTACTGTTTTTTGTAAATGCAGATCCATTCTTATCAGTATTCGTGGAAAATTCAAATGTATCAAGAATAGCATCATGACCGAGCATGTTGTTATCACCGTTGTTGTTTTTGAAATGATTCTCCGTCTGATATTCACTTTCTAATGAATCGGCCGGTTTATTCTTGACGGTTTCCTCGCTATTCAGATGATCGTAGGGCTCTCTCTTCGTCGGCGACTGCGTGAAACTAATCATGGGACTGTTCTGTATAATCTCGATTGGATTTGTCGATATTGTGAGATCCTCGACACGCTCCGACGATTCCTCATTGTCAGAGTGGATCGGCGTGTTCAGCGTAGTAGAGATCGGAGTGCACTCTGACGTAGGCAAGTCTGGCAAACTTATATCGTCCGGATTATGAGATTCCTCGCTCGCGAAACTATTCTGTTTCTTCAAATTCGTGTCTCGGGCGGAATCCTTCGCGGACGTAGGCAGAGCGGTGATCGCCCGGTCACTTACTCGCGACATTTGGGTGCTCTCCATCGCTTTAGGCGGAGAGGGACTTTCGACGACGTATTGCTCCTTGCAGCAATCCTTCAGATTTCCAAGATCAGCGTTGAACTCGGTCGTAACTGATTCGGTTGTGTTGCTGTCGGTCTTTTTGAACTTATCGGCGGCCTCGAGAGTTATCGCTGCTGCCGCGACTTCCGTTCCTTCTTGGAAGAACGACACTGTGTCTTGCCTTTCCAAAGTCTCGGTAACTTGACCGTTTGTGACCTGTAAAATGCTACCTATCTCTAAATTGTCAACTATGTGTATCGTTGGTACCTCGTCAGGCCCATTGCTTATGCACTGTATAATGTGGCTTCCCGATCGTACAATAGTTTCCTTCGTGATATCCTTACACGTTGGATCCTTCGCAATCTCAACGTTCTCCGCGGATGAGTACGATATGGTCAGACAGTCCTGCGCTGGTACCACACCAATGTCGTTCTTCTCCTGATTTTCGAACGTTATAACATTCGGGGTGATCTTTTCCGGTTTGGAGACCTCTAGACCCTCCAACGTCTTCGCCGAGAGATTCACGTTCTCGTAGCCCACGACTACTACTGGTGTCGAATCGCTCAGAACAGCGCTCGGCAAATTGGTACTCGCGCCATCTTCGTCCTCCGATTCATCCCAGTTGGCGAGAAACTGTCGTACGTCAAGCTCCGGCTTGTCGGCGAACTCTTTGGACATTTTCTGTTGTATAACCGCGTCATTCGCGTTCCCAGTCAGATTGTTGAAGCTCTCGCTTCCGGTTTTTTGAATTTCGAACTGATTCTGCTCGAGGCTCTTTTGCGCTGGGTATCGATCTTGCTTTTGCATGCTTTCCGCGCACAGCGCGGTCGCATGACCGTCGTGTTGTTCCGGCTTCTGGACGTTGCGATTCGTCATTTCGGGGACGCCATTGCCATCCTGCTTACTCTGCTTGTCCACCGGGTCCGGCGCCTGAGAATTCACTGCTTGTTGTACTCTAGGGAAAGCTTCGGGCATGTAATTAGAATTGATTAAAACGCCATTTTGATCGAACTGCAAGTTTATAGGCGGGATAGCAGAGGTATTAACTGTCGACGTGGTAGTGGTGACGCATGGAGTCTGCTGCATTTGTCCCTGATATGTGACATGAGACTGCTGTAATTTCAATATTTCTCTATATCTATGAACACATTCCTTATACTTGGGATGCGACTGGTACCCGGGTATTTTCGCCAACTCCCTCAGATGATTCTCCATCGAGAATCTCTGCATCGCTATCTTCTGTTGATACATCGGATATCGTGAATGAGAGGGAGTATGCATAGTCGTAGATGTTTGCATTCTGTTTACCATGGATGCATTGTCGGTGGCCTCCTGACAGTCATGCGAAGCGTCTGTCGGTAGATTCCTCGGGTACTGCGAATTGAAATAAGTATTCTGAGCAGGTGGCATCATACTCAGGTTCGGAACACTCGTAGACGGCATGTTGGTTGATATCATAGCGCCGCCGGTTTGATACGGGACTTGTTTGTTGTTATACTTCTGCTGAGGCATCGCGAAACCTTGTTCCGGATGTTTAACCATCCCCTGATTCGGCACGTTCATGCCGCTCATCTTGGAGTACTCTTTGACATTGTAAGGATACTTCTGGTACTCTCCCGTGTAGTTGTAATTTTGCATGGGATAGTTCGGCAACATGCCCGAGGATGATGGATAGTTGCGGGAAATCAGGCGATCCTTGCGATATTTAAAATCAGAAAAGTTCCTCCGGTGATCAGCATTAGGCCCATTAGGCGGTGGCACCATAGGCGATAGAACCTCCTTGCCGTCAAAATTGTCCTTCCTAAAATTATAATCGTTTCCGAATCGTCGAGCGTCCGTTTGGTATCCGGTGGACGTACGAATATTCTCCCTATAAGTCGCATTGTTCGGATAAGAGCAGTACTGCTGGTAACTTATGTTAGGATCCGGATTGCAGCACAAACCCTTGCAAGGAACGAAGGATGGCGGAGGACCCGTTCTACTAGTGGCATGCGAATTCACGTTGGTGTTTCGTGATCCCATTGACGCATGCGGTGCATTCATATTCATCACGTTTGGTCCATTTAGATGCGAGATAGGTCCGTTTAAAGGCACCTGATTATTTCTATAACCTAGCTCTTCATTTATACCGCCTATCGCGGCATTCCTCGGATCCATAGAACCATTCAGATTGTCCACCATGGGATTTCTCGTATTCGAAGGCCCATAGTGGCCAATGCAATTCTGCATCTGCACCATCGACGCGAGGGGATTGTTGTCAGTGGCATTGTGACCATGTGAGATGTTGCTCGACAGATGCGGCTGAAAGTGCCTCGGATTAAAATTGGAATCGTTTTGGTGTTTCTCGAGTCCCTCCGAGCCGAGATTCAGGCCGTTCAACTGCGTCGGACTAATACTGGAGATAAACGATAAGTGTCCCGAATTGACATTTTGAGCGGTCGATGTTACATCGTTTATTCCTGATTGCGGAGGATTATACTGATGCCAATCTGGCATATTTCCATTGTAGTTCATTGTACATTGTTTTGCTATTATTTTGCTGTGATTACATCGTTCTCCTTGTTCATCGAGATCTGTCCAAGTATTAAGAGCAGGAGATTACCTAATAAGCAGAAAAGACTAAATGTTATTTGACACAATTTGTAACAGTTACACAGAAATTATAAATCTACTTTTTATAACTAAACTAATGTACACTTTTTATTACACTTAAAATGAAATAAATATGTTTGATGTTTAGCTGAAGAAAGAAAATATTAGTGCAGTGTAACAATAAAAACATACTTTATATGTAACATTATTGGAATTGGTTTTAATAAATATAAACATCTCTCATCATATCTGTGCAATTGAATAAAATTATTTCTAAAATAAACATGTTCTTTTAACATCGCAGATTTTTAGTACTGGATCTATATTATAAAAATAATTATCCTCATTTGACGAGTAAATAAAACAGCTTGAATTCAGGACACAAAAATCTATAACAATGAATTTTTATTATTAATAAAAAGTCAAAGAATATATTTGTGACTATGATTATTATAAGTACACGCTTTTTATTTGGAGAACTACAGTTATATCCATCTCGACGATCACAAAGAGATTATAATGCGTAACATAGATTTGATGAACTCTAAGATACAAGGAACACATTATCTCTTTATAGTCCAGATTATTTCTCACTAACCAAGCAAAGATCAAATATTTCATCCTCAATTTAATCTAATCCAAGTAACATATGACTATGACTGGTATTTATAGTTTCTCATTTTTAGATTTCTCATATTTAGATTATCTTACGCACAATATTAAGATATGAACTGCAATCAAACAGTTGCATTAATATCTTAAGATATTACTTAAGATAATCTTAAAATAAGAAACAACTATAAAAACCAGCTATGATTTTTATCAATCAGAACTTATTATAAGGTTGATATTTATTAATTGATTCTTCTATTTAAAATCATCTTAAATGCAATCTTCAAATACCATGAGCCAATCACAGACTGGCATTTACAATATATAGTCCATTTTTATTTTAAGACCATCTTAAGTAATGTCTTAAGATACTGATGTGACTCTCTGGTCAGTACTTATAATCAATTCTTTTAGACAATCTTAAGCCAAGAGTCCTATTAGCATATTAAGATAATTAATTAATATCTTAAAAGTAATCTTAAAATAAGAATGGACTATGAATACTATCTCTAATTGGTTCATAACATTTTAAGACTGTATTTAAGATAGTTATACACATAATGAGCTTTTTATGGACAATAAATCATTGGCACTGTGTTCAGCAAGAAAAGCAGCATTGCAACTGTTATAAAATTCTTAAATATGACTGGTTTATCTATTACAATCTAAGCTTTAAGTTTTAAGGTGCAAGAAACAGGACCAATCATAGATTATTCTTCTCACATTCGATTGTGATTAATTTCTTACAACTTAAGATTTAAAACTTATAGTAATAGTTTATTATAGAAAGCTCATAAGAATCGATTATGAGTATCAGCTTATGACATCTTAAGATTATACAGGTCATAAACATTACTTGAAATGGTCTCTGTAAAAGAACAGACTACGAATATCAAAGAACACAATATGCGATGAGTACACATTGCTTTATTTATTTGAAAAACAGCAGCATTGTTATATCCACCTCAACGATCGCAAAGAGTCTAGAACGCATAACACAGGTATATGCCTATGACCTAGATACTTCTTTGACATATTTGGCATATAAACCCCCGCACTTGCACGTACACGTATGCACGCACGCATAATCGCGAGCATGGGTCGTGTGTGCTCCGTCATCAGAATGTAAATGACGGAAATAAATATTCAACGGATAGTTCTGCTACGTAAAACTGGAGCGAAAGAACCGAGCTGTCAAGCCGCGGGTTGGAGCTTTGTCCGAGCATTTACGACCATGCTTCGTGCCTCGGCGCTGGAACGCGCACTAACAGGTGACACCATATTTACCGAGGTTGTAAGCCATTGTTGGTCATCCTACCCCCAAGCCCCGCGGCGCGGGTACGTGTTTACGTTCGCCTCGCGACATAACGCCTCGTCGTCGTGAAGCGCTGAGCGTGCTGTATGATATCTGCGATACGCGGATTTACATGCGAAGTTATTGCGAGAAACGCACCTTGCCACACGCGGGGCCTTGAAGGTACACAATTGACAAACACACCTGACAAACACACGCACGCACGCACACACATACGCATATGCACGCAGATCCCATCGTGACGAGCTGTCGCTCGTCGTCGCTCGCGTTCAACGCACATGATCACCGCGATGACGACGACGACGAGGACGAGGACGAGAGTGCGTGGGGTGAATCGTTGAGATCTGCCGCGGATGACGTCTCGCGAGGATGAAATTCACGCTCCAGAACTTACCTGCAAGTTAACATCGTTCACAACATACACGCCATATTGGACACGACTGCTTGCGCCAGTTGCGCCGTGCGGGAAAAAAAGAGACGATAAACACGCGCGCGCCCTTTGCAGTGGAGGTGCGCACTTTGCTCCGTTCGTTATTCGTGTGTAGGTTGTGTATGTGCACATGTATGCATGCGCGCGCGCGTCCACCTGTTTTCACACTTGGAACTGCATGCGTACAGCGGATACTCGTAAAAATATGATGCTAATCGCCTTATGCGCTTTACGCCTCGCTTAATATAACTACGCGAGTGCTGTTGATTCCTTGTGACTCGTCGCGACGAAGCCACAGGCGCAAAAACCTCGTATGAGGTACAAAGATAGAACGAGGTTTCTGCTGAAACCTGATTTTAACATACATACTAATGACTCGAATGTGTCTCCTGTGTGTATAGAAATTATCTCGCTTTCTGAATATTCGATAAAATTTTGATGTCTTTTTTATATTTGTATTCTCCAAACGATATACATAATATATAAGTTTCACAAGTTTTTGCGACTTATAGAACATGTATAAAATATTCGAACATTTTCTATACATTGGAAATGTCTAATTTTACACAAACCTAATTTATTAAAGGGATATACAGATAGGCCGTTTATGTAATAATTTATAATTTATATTAAAAGTATGTACAGTGTGTATTATTGCTTGTACTTAAACTTGGACTAAGTATCTATCCTTACTTTTAATTTACTATTATTGAGGCTATGAGTGGATTTTAAAACATTATTCGCATAAAAATAGGAAAATCTTGCCTATCCAAAGAGAATATATATATATACATGAATGCCTAAAATTTCTTACATTCTTATTTGATGAGTTCTAAGAGAGAAACAACTTTTTCTTATAAAAAAAAAGGTGCTTTAAGGATTAGCCATAAATAAATGAATTATAAAAGATATTTTATACATTAATAAGATCTATGCTTCGCAAAGTATGTATTTGCTATTTTCAAATATAGATTAATATATAGATTAGCGTAAAAAAAGAACATTTTTCTAATTACTAAACTTAATATTGTCTTTCATTCTTTTTTGATATTTTTTAAGGATTTAAATTTAATTTGACAGCTTCTTGTCGTATCACAGAGATGAGTTCTTGGTTTATTAAAAATGTGAACCTCAGTCCTGCAATCTGTAAAAAAAATGTATATAGTGTGATTAAAAACTTTTTAGTTAAAAAAAATAAGTTATTACTATTATTTAATAAAAATTATTTAAGAGAAAACTACTCCAATTAAGTATGTTATGCTTTATGCAATAATTATAATTACGTAAGAATTTATATAATAATTACCTCAATTACACTATTGTTATTCAATTTCATCTTATTACCAGCCAAAATTGGTCTGCTATCTACAAAAATAGGCCGTTTTCCCTCGGATGACAAAAAGAAGTCTCCATTATTCCTTAAACGGATAGTACCTTGTCGACGCGAAACTTTCCACGCTGGACCTTCTAAACCAAGATCCACGTCGACAGTATGATCTTTTGTAGAACGTCCTACACTTATCTGAACAAAGATAGAAGATATAATATGAGATATAAATCTTTTAAAATAAAGCAATAACTTATTATATATAAATAATTATAAAATATATATTTTATATGAATAAATATAAAATAATTATAATCCTATGCTTGCCTCTTACCTCTCTAGATCTCATAAGATATCGGACAAGTCTTCCCCTTAAAATGGCTAAGGTTTGATTATCAAATTCTGGAGGATTGATACCTGTTACGCTATCGACAAGTACCTGCCATCTACCAAGTTCATTTTCCAATACTTTAATTTCTTTCTTGTTTTTTCTATCCGCCGTTGCCAATTCAGTATCCACTAATTCATCTTTCGGTTCCATTAATTCGGTATCGTTAATCATATCTTCGGCATCGGAAAAACTTAACACGTGTTCACCTCGTGGTAAACTTTGCACTGTCTGATCTGGCAATAGGTGATATTGTTTCATCAATTGCCAATGACTGTGTAACGCTTTCGCAGTCCTAGCTGGATAAAACGTATGTGCATTTGCTTCAAGCAATTCTTGAAATACTTCCAATGTTGGTTGAGAAGTCTGAAGACATAAAATAAAAAAAATCACATACTCAATAATGCAGTTATTAAAAAAAAAGACTAACTCATTTCCATCAATATACATCACTTTAATCTTGATTTAATTTATTCTTCTTTTTTTTATTCTTCTAGAATTAGAAAAAGATAAAAAATAAGTTAAACTGAGATTAAAGTTAGTCTACATTGATAAAGATAAGCATCAGTAACCAACTCATATATGAGTTATATTTGTATTTTCTATGAAAACATTTATCAAGTTTGTGTGTTTTCCTGCTGGATAATTTGTGTTTTAGTGAATTACTAGAATTGCATTACACAGAACGTAAAATTCTTAGTAATTTACCAAGCATCATGTGCCACAAGAATTTAATACCCACCGATTTAATAGTGCCTAATAGATCCTCTTCTGCTTTGCTATATAAAGTTCTTGCTTGAATAGTGGCTATTAGTTCAGGATGCAAATTACGCATAGCCTGCACAGCTACACGCGAAACTGCGCTGTCATATAATAACGCATACCATCTTTGCTGTATTTCCTGCAGTGTGAAACGACAGGAAAATTTTGTACCTCGATGGACCTTAAAGAGGACATTAGAAATAGGACATTAGAAATATATTATATTTTTTCTTATCGATAGAAAACAATTGTGCCAGTAATTATGCAAGTAGTCTAAATAAAAAAATGAATTTATCTTGTATTTTGTATAATTACCATGGAATTAATTCATGTTTCGATTTTTTATTTAGATCACTTTCATACTGGCACAATTAAAAGCAAAAAGAAAATAAGGACAAATTAGATATATACCATCCTTAAATCATTTGTCTGTTGTACGCCAGTAATTAACGCCAAGTCATCAGCGGGTTTCCATCGACCAAGATCTTTGGTGGCATTGAACGAATGAGAATGATTTTTACTCTTCTTATTCTTTCGTCCGGGATTTGAACCGCTTGGTCTGCTGGGTCTACGATTGCATCTGTCCGACTGTACCAAGGTGGTCGGAATGGGTATCGGAGTTGGCAACGTCTGCGTTGGCAAGACGTCCATGGGGCCGGCGGTTACCGAAATCGTTCGTGATTTCGACGTTGACTTGGCGCTTGTAGGAGGTGGTTGTAGATTGAACGTTGTTTCCACGACTTCATCATCAAATTTCTTGCGTTTTATCGTGCGCGAGGAGCTTTAAGGAAAAGAAAATATAAGCGATAAAAATTGTTCAACTTAGCAATGATTTACAATTTATAGAATATATAAATTCAGTTATTTGCGTTACATTGAATTAGTGCACATTAAAAAGGCTGTTATATATAAAATATCTATAATATAAATGCAGGGGCACAATATAATCAACTTTGACGGTGATAACATGTATAGTCTATAATATATATATTCTGTTAAATAAAGTCATTATTAGATATTTAATTATATGCTTTTACATTTAACTTTGCTAACTTCATATATAGCAATTTTTATAATAGTTTACACTAATTACACAATCAATAATATTGATCAAGAAATATTTTTAAATTAGTAATACTAATTGATATTAATATTTTGACAATCTTACATGCATCAGCATTATTGACATGTTTCAGTTCAGTGAAGTTTTTGCATATATAATTGCGTAACTTTATTGACGTAACTTTATTAATTTATATGTGCTTTTTTTTACACATTCTTTACATGTTTTCCAGCAAGAGACACAGATAATACAATAAAGTTTTTGTTTGCCAATGTTAAACAAAGATGAAACGATATATTATACTGTATTGGAATGGGAACACAATTTTGCATAACACATAATGCATAAGAAAATGAACGAATCAAAATCCTTGATTTCTTTCTTTTTCAAAAATAAAGGTTCTAATTGGTTGATTTCCTTATGCGTTATGTATTATGCAAAATTGTGTTCCCATTCCAATATGAATAGAATATGTGCTGCTATCCTTACTTGTGGAAAACTATGTCGATATCAAATTAATTATAATGATCTCATACGGTTAATATTAATATATTGATATATAGAATATTAACAGTGATCTAGATTTCTTGGTCCTCAAGCATCTGTGATAAAGAAAAATCAAAGATAATTTTCTAATTAGATAGAGAAATAAATTAAACATAAAATACATCATTATTAGGTATTCTTTTTTAATAAATAATAGATTCAACAATGAAATGTTTAAGCAGACAGCGAATTAAATAGAAGTAAATTTTTCTTATGAAATTCGCTTTTGTCTATCTTAATGAACATCAATTTTCTTTCAAGGAAAATTTGATCAGCAGTTTAATGGGAAGATTATTAAGACAGATTGAATTAAGCTTTGGAAATATAAATTGCTAATACTATCCTCGATTAATTGAAAGTAACTTTATTTAATATTTTAATACTTCTGAGAAAAATTGGTATTTGTCCACAAAGTACATAAATTTAATTTAAAGTTTTTTAAGATTTTTTAAGATTTTATAAAATTTTAGAATATTTCTTTTTTTCTCTCTTCTTTTTTTTTGTTCTCTCTAATTTTTTGCATTCTTTCTATTTTTGTACAAGAGATACTAAGTTACATATTGCATACTTAGATAATGATGTCATTACTTGTTTACTTTGATCACAAAAAATTATAACATAGCAACACAGATTTATAATCTCACTTTCAATGTGAATTAACAAGATTCAGTAAGTATACAGTCTCGAGCTCATTTAGATCATAGATAAAAGTTCAGTTGAAGTCTCACTAATCAGAATAAAAAAGAACATTCATTCAACTGAATTATAACATCATAAATAAAAATTATTTACATTTTGATATAAATAGAAAGCAACTACTGATGCTCAAATATCAAAATAGAGATCCAGATCATTGTCAATCTACTGTTGTTAATCCATCAATATTAATCACATATCAATCATATTGGCTATTTGCAGAAAAAATAACTTTGCAAGTAATCAATCAAATAAAGTAATATAATTAGTAATCAATATAATTAGTAATATAATTAGTAATCAATCAAGTAATATAATTAGTTCTTGCCCTTAATTCCTTGTTGGATCTAAATAACAAATCATACTAAAGAATCTTATAACAGTTGCAAAACTGCTTTTACTGCTAACAATCATTGTCAATATTTGTTTTTTATTGACAATATTATCGATCGTGTAATATATAACACAAGTGAAAATTCTCGATTAGTCCTAACTAAGCCAACTACTTGACGTCCTACCTTCTCCGTTTCGTCGATAGAGCGTCTAAAGCTGACGAACCGATAGGAATATTCAGAAACCCGTCCGTACTGTGCGTGAGTCCACTATGGTTAAGGTTAGTTGGAGTCGGTATATCCATCGTTTGTAGCAAAACAAATGATCTTCAAAACATAATACACGTCGCTTGCTCTCAATAGATTTTAGTCTGCGACTAGACTTTAGTGCGAATAAATCACTATTGTCCTAATCGCCTTGTGCAGCCTTATGTTAATTCCACGTTGTTATCTGAAAATGTCAACACAATCAACACAATCGGTAGTTTGACGCGAAGTGAGTCGTAGTAGAACAAAAATAGACGCAATCTAA
>Ga0157364_1000043_pt1 | contig 44445 bp, 33 predicted proteins | sample AttsexASBM2_FD_111476 | JGI IMG/M metagenome (GOLD analysis project Ga0157364, IMG submission 111476) | Fungus gardens microbial communities from leaf cutter ant in Ribeirão Preto, State of São Paulo, Brazil - Atta sexdens ASBM2 | ecosystem: Host-associated > Fungi > Mycelium > Unclassified ...
ATATATATATATATATAATCATTCAATCAATATATATACATAACGCACTCCCGCTCCAATAAAGTTCATTCATTTGCTAGAAAAAGCTAACTAATCCGTCGTAGATTGTTTTAGAAGGAATCTCGGCGCCCACAAGCAAGTTTCCACTAACGTATGATTAAGAGTAGGAGAGAGATTCTTATACAATTTTTTAAAACTTATATATTCATAATTTGCACTATATAAAAATCAGAGTTGCAACGCAGTTACTTTGTTGATCGTTACTTTATTATAATAATCATTTGATAATGATATTGTGAATTTTTTATGATGGTAATAGTAACATCAGTTAAAAAAATAAATCATTACTTACAACGGGTTGAAAAAGTCATTCGTTATTGAAAAAAATAATTCCTTTTTCCATTAATTTGTAACGCGTTACTTTTTTACTCGCATTTCTTGTAACGAGTAATATTACGCGATTAATTTATTAATTTTTTTAGTAATGACAAATTACTTTTCAAAATAATTTGTCATTTTCTAATCTTAGCACAATCTTAGCATTTAATTAGCATTACTGTCATAAAAAATTACATCATCATCAAATTGTTTACTATATAAAGTAATGGCAAAATAACTGAAACATTTGCCAACCCTGATAAAAATCATATGTATTAGCCCCCTATGCTCCTCTTGACTTTCGGTCTTGAATTTTCTTAAATTCAGAAAAATGTAATACGAAGGAAAAATGTAATTAATATATTAATGTAGAATATTCAAGACTGCTTAATAGTAACAGAATAAAAAAATAGAACCTAACATATTTTTAATATGTTTGTGACTTATTTAGTTTCAACAAGTAGAAGGCGTGTCTAAATATCTCGAATATCCTGCTATTCAGAGGGCTAAAAATATAACACAAAATTAACAATATGATATTTTTAATAACGTGATAATGTTCATCATTGTTTCCCTATACTGTTGTTTTCTTGCTGCCTGCAGCAGCATCACGCAATCGATAGAAGAATTATCGTAGAGATTATCGTTATCTGTCATATTAACGCGATTTCACGTGAACACATCATCAAGTTGCCTTTATACGCAGTGTCCCTGAGTCGAGCTTACTGTGGGCAACACGATATTCACAACGCACTTAAGAGTTACCATTCAGCGTCCCCATTTGCCTTTTGGAACACATAATCTTTTCCAGATAGATTCATTATACCGTCCTTCAAATAAAATTTCCACTTATTCCGACTCCTTGTAATCTGAAAATAAAACGTTATCGTATCTGACTCCGAGTTGAAACATCGTAATGTAGAGTATTACATAAACTTCATCGTAAACTTAAACATAAATCGCTATCTTGTACCTTATCGTACTGACAGACGACTACATTATCGGTGTCGAAGAGATCAGCAGGATCATCGTCCGTAACATCATCTTCGGAATTAAGGGGTTCCTAATACAAATAATTCTTTTATGAGATAATCACTCAACTTATGTGAAATTTATTTATAAATATTAACCTCTTCACGAGCCGCAGCCTCATCGTTTTCTTCCTCCTCTTTCTCATCTATATCCTCATCATCATCATCATTATCCTCTTCTTCCTCTTCATCGTCATCGTCAGTAGAATCACCAACTCCTCCGTCTAACTGATTTATATTATTTTGCTGCTGGAAAAATGAATAATGTATAGTATGTTATCTATATAATATATATATGTATACTGTAAGCACTTATCTATTATCTTATCTTTTCCATTATGTTCTCTCAGTCTGCATAGACTAAATATTTCATTCTACCTGATTTTGAGGTGGCCTTTGTGTAACGACACTGTTTGTACTTTGTGTAACCACTTGAAGAGGCTGATTCACTTGTAATGGAGTTAATGCTGCTTGTCCTTGCAGTGTAGAATTTACATGCTGTTGCAACAGAGTCGAAGCTAAATTTGCTGGAAGACCCATGGCGGCGGAAATTACCGGACCTGTTAAAATTGTATGCAGCTGGTTTGCTGAAAAGAAAAACAAATAATCTTTTTATTTATATAGAAATAGTTGACATGTGTACATGTATGTGTGTTTACAAAAGATTTTTTTACAAAATAAATTCCCTATTCTTTTTAACTGAACTTTGTACTTTATTTTTTCTCTTTTTTTCTCCAACGTAGAGAGAAAAGGAGGAGAAACGAGTTGTACAGGAAGTTAAAAAGAATAAGCCTCAAAATAAATTACAATAACAATATGGAGACACAGTAGTGTCTCAGCGCTAAGACATGGCGTGAGATACTGTCGTGCTCCTTTATAAATATATCTATATATGCATATTATAATATAGATGTAAATTTTTATCATAAAAATTTTATTGAATTTGTACTAAATAAAAATTATATCTAATAAAATATTAAATATATAAAAAAAGTTCAATCAATTTGTATTACACAAATTGATTTTAATGAAACACAGTAAAAGCCTCACCTTGAAGAGCAGATGCAGGAACTTGTATGCTTAAAATACGTTGTGGTCCATCCGGCACGCCAGCTTGTGGAGGTAAGGTGATCTGTATGGGTACTTGTCGTTCAAGCACAGCTGAAGCGGTCACCACTTGTTGCACTGGCGTCGTCGAATGTTGCTGCTGTTGCTGCAATGTTGTTCCCGTGGAAGGATGCGTGTGTTGTTGAGATTGTGATGATTGCTGCGACTGTGCTTGCTGCTGCTGTTGCTGTTGTGATTGTTGTTGAGGTTGCGTTTGCGGTACTGTATTTCCAGCAGATGGTTGTACAAAATGATTTCCTACATTAGCTGTTACAACATCAAATTTATAGCAATAATCTATTCATATAAAATGCATCACCATTACTGAATGTTCTACACTCAATAGCAGTGAACTTGTATATAAATTATATCGCAATTCACTAATAAGTCGTTTGTTAATTATACATTCAATCTATCAATTAAAGCTATTATTTTTTACAACTTTGAAGATTCGAAGTCCTGAAAGAATTCAAATTTTTAAAGTTAACTTTCAATACTGAAGTTTTCAAGCACTTCAAACTTCTTAATATTCAGAATTAATTTCAAAAATTCAAGTTCTTTCAAATTCTTTCTTTGAATTTTTGAAGTTGTCAAAACAATATTTACTATCATTGCATACCTTTATTGACAGACACAGCTTTGTGCGTATTGATTTGAGGAACTTGTGGCTCTGGTGGATCTGGATTTAATTCTACGGCCTTGCTGGCCATTAGTTTTCCTTCCCATATTTGCTTGAGCTCTAATAAAACCTGCTCATCCACACCTTCATCTATAAACGACTCTCGTACTCCCGATATTACATCTTCTATCACAGTGTTGTACAATTTCAGCTGTGTATAAAACGATTTATGTAATATTCTTTTGATGTTGCAAGAATATTAAAAATATATACACTGAAAAAAAATTTATTAAATTTTAACACATATTTTTAGCATAAATATTTACTTACAGTAATAATTTAATAAAAAAGTAATCATTAAATCATATTAATTTTCTTGTATCAAATAAATGTGTTTACATTTAATAAATTTTTTTCAGTTCATATGCTCATGGCATATAGCATATATTTCCATAAATTATAATTTATTTTAGCAGTCATACTAATCAATAAAGGTTACATAAGCATAAATATGCAAATGCATTGCTATTAAAAACATTAAAATATAAATATGTATAAGCATAAATATTTGTGTATAAATTATATTATTTCTGTATATCTTTTATATTCAAATTAGTGTCTTCTATCTAAATCCTCTTTGACAATAATCAAACATAAACTTAGAAAGATATTAGAAGCATAAAAGGAATATAATTGTATATTAGAAATTTGCACTTGCAGATTTATACTGGCTCCAATTTAACTTAATTTAACTTCCAGCATTTCTATCAAGCTAGAGATACTGAGAATTCTACATCAAAGAAAAGATTCTATTTGACTAAACTAGTAAAGTAAACAATTGAACATTTGCTCAGAGATATCATAGTGGTACGTAAGGTACAGCTTGGTATTTAAATATTAAATGACTGTATGTTAGAGTCAGAGAGCCACGTCGAACAAACGTGCCATCATTAGAACCTTTCAGTCCAAGATACAACTTCCCCGATGCTCCTGCAGTCGAGCGTACCGCGCCGCCGGATGCGCGCGGCATTCTCCGATGGATATCGAAAGATCCAGAATAATTCGGAGGAAAGCTCCTCGTTATCTCAGGGAATCGTTCGGAATGCGTAAACGCTTGTGAAACGCTAACGTTCAGCATAACGCTCGCTGGTTTCTACTCACCACGCTGGTCTGGCTGAGAGCCATCGTGGCGCGACACGCACGATCGGCGTGGATGCACGCCCGACCGGGAAGGGAAGCAAAACACCGACAATCCGCGAGGATGTTATCCTGCCCGCGTCGTTACAGAACTTTCAGAAGCCACACCGGTGCATCGTTGAAAGACGAGAGGAGGAAGGTTTCGGAATCCTCGCGCCGATTGGTACTCGTGAAAGCAAAATGCAAAGCGCACGGCAACAACCCACCTCGCTCCGTTCCGCGCTCCGTCTACGAATGCACGAACATCGCACGAATACCGTCGACAATAGTCGGCAACCTTCGGGCTGGCCGTAAACCGCGCATGCTCGCCAATGCTCACGCGACCTACGACCCTACGAGCGCCCGATCTCTTTGGGGCCTTCGAGCCGTGGCATGAGAAGCATTTATACTGGCCGTAAAGGCGCGTTCACACCTTGACGGAAAAGCAGAAAGCGAAAAAGCAGCAGCCAATCAGAGGCTCGATTATATATTTTGAAATGAGGTGAAAATTACAAAAGTGAGCAATAATTACTAGGTATTGACCAATTAAATTATGAATATTCTAGTGAATTTGTTCACTTTTGTAATTTTCACTTCATTTCATGATATACAATCGACTCCCTGAACTTTAGCTGGTTTACAACTTCGGCTTTTTGTATTACCAGCGCGAGTTCTGATTGGCCATTGCTTTTCTGCTATTTTTCATCATTATCAAAGTGTGAACGTACTCTAATGTCGTATCACACCACGCATTAGAGAGGGCTAATTTCACGCCAATTAATTTATGCCCATTTCTGGCTCAATAAGATTGAAGATTGAAAGAAATTGAAGTTTGATCAATCAGAACAAAAGGAACCAAAATTTCTATTCATTGATGAAACTTCAATCTTTAATTTTTAATCTCAATCTTCAATGCATAGTTTGATTCCGGTCTAAGTTGAACCGAGATTAAAGTTAATCTACGTTGGTAGAAATGAACATTAATCGACGTTGACTGACCAATCAGGTTTGCTGTTTAGTAGAATTGACCAATTATGGTTGACAGTTTATCCCAATTAGAATTAATTGACATTGATGAAATCAGCCTTGAGGATTGCGAATTAGAAATTAGAATTTGACCAATCAGATAATTTTAATTTTAATCCGTTTTATTCTAATTGGCTGAATTCTAATCCTTAATTTACAATCTGTAAGAATTAATTAATCACAGTCGATCGTTTTCCTCTCATTCGATTGCGATTGGTCTATTCTTAAGTTTATTCCTTTTACTGAATTCTTATATCTTTTCTCTTTTTTCTTAATTTTTTGGAGAAAAAAGAAAAAGGAAGTATTTATACTGGTGCCATTTTTTATCAAATAAATGATATCATTTTGATTTATTAATGAATTTTTAAATAATGTTTAAATTAATGAATAATTAAATTGATGTTTATATCATTTTTTTATTTTACGATTTTTCTGTCTGGATAAAAAGTTTGTTCTTTTCAGCTAAACTTCTTGCATGTTTATCTTTTCTTTTTTTCTTTTCATTTTGAAAAAAAAAATGAACGATTCAATTCAGCTAAAAAAATGGACAGAATAGTACAGGCATTACTTGATACTTAATCGCGCTGATTAAATTAACAGGAATTTAATTGAAGTCCAATCAGAATGACGTCACGCGACAAATCTCGCTATGTTCGAAACGGACCAATGAATGAAGAATTGGAGGACTGAGCCATTGCGAACGACGTTTTATATCTGAATTTTATGTATGTGTTGTTAGTATGCGTCATGGTACTCCAGTAGGTTTTATATGGAGTGTACATGTACAACCATACATATGCATCTCTGCAACTAATCGCTAATTTAATTTAAACAAAATATGAATTTAGCATAGTATACGCGCACATAATACTTTAATCACACTTAAAGTGTTAATCTAACTGTCAAGATGAATGTCGTCACTGCTTTGAAGTTTTATATAACGAGGATGACAGAAGACAGTGGTCCTGGTATGAAAGTTCTGTTAATGGATAAACAAACGGTAGGCACGATAAATACTGTGAATTACGTTTGTTTTTTTTTTGTTGTAACTGAACTTCTCTCCTATCTTTTATTTTCCTCTCTAATTACATGCCTATTTCACTTTAAGCACAAACAATATAATTAACAGCTGCAAAAAACTAGAACAATAATCGACAGGTTTGAAAGATCATTTCTCTGTCATTTTTTTAAATTTTAGACAAGTATAATTAGCCTGCTGTACAGTCAGTCTGAGATATTAATGAAAGAAGTATACCTGTTTGAACGGATAGACACCGCTGCGCATAATGACACATTGAAACATTTGACATGCATAGTATTTGTAAGACCGACAAAGGAAAATATCGATTTGCTTTGTAAAGAGCTCAGATACCCTAAATATGGAGTATATTATATTTGTAAGTAACATGATGTTACCTACAAAAATTATGTTCTTAACAAGACATTGAAAAACTAAGCTGAGAATAAAAAGTAATAATAGCTAATAAACTTAATTAGATTTCAGTAACATTATTGCGAAAGCTGATATAAAGCTTCTGGCAGAAAGCGACGAGCGAGAGGTAGTCAGGGAGGTGCATGAATTCTATGCAGATTATCTAGCAATTAATCCACATTTATTTTCGCTTGGAATAAATGCCTGCTCTGAAGGTAATATTTTTTCATAAACTCGTTTCTATATAAATGAAAAGAAACTACTTAACAAAGACTATTTTTCATATTGTCTATTTGTGTTACAATTAAAGGATTGACTTGGGATCCAGTGCATTTACATAGAACTGTTCAAGGAATTACTTCTGTTTTGTTATCACTAAAAAAATGCCCATATATTAGATACCAACACAGTTCAGATATGGCAAAGAGATTAGCAGAGAAGATAAGAGAAGTGCTCAGTAAAGAATCGAATTCTTTTGAATTCAGACAGGAATCTAATCCTCTCCTTCTGATAATTGATAGGAGAGATGATCCTGTCACACCGTTACTGAATCAGTGGACGTATCAAGCAATGGTACACGAATTATTAACGATTAATAATAATCGAGTCAACTTATCTCACGTAAAAGGTATTTCGAAAGAATTGAAAGAAGTTGTTTTAAGTGCAGAACATGATGACTTTTATGCAAACGTAAGAATATTTTTCATTTAATTTTATATGTGCATTTGTGTTAAAATATGAGCAGAATAGATATAAATTAATAAAAATTATACAATACTTTTGAATATTTTATGTATAATTTTGATTTTTAAAATAATTTTCGAAACTTTATTCTTTATGAAAGATTTTTTTATGTTATAAAAGAATATATTCTTGAGCAGAACTTGTATCTAAACTTTGGAGAAATAGGACAAACGATAAAAGAATTGATGGATGAATTTCAAAAGAAAGCAAAGAAGCATCAAAAGGTTGAAAGCATAGCCGATATGAAGCATTTCGTAGAGACGTATCCACTTTTCAAGAAACTTTCTGGTACCGTATCGAAACATGTTACGGTAGTCGGAGAGCTTTCATCTCTTGTGGAAAAGCACAATTTGTTAGAAGTATCAGAACTGGAACAAGAACTGAGTTGCCAAACCGATCATTCCTCGCAAGTAATATCTTAAAAAACCGATTAAAAAAAATTTTATATATATCTCTTTGAGATGTATATATATATATTTTTTTTTATCGTTCTGTTTACAGCTGCAGAAGATAAAAGCACTTATCGGCAATCAAAAGGTACGAGATGTGGATACTGTTCGACTCGTTATGCTTTATGCGCTGCATTATGAAAAACATGCGAGCAATGATATAAACGGTTTAGTAGAATTACTTAAAAAGAGGAATGTTTCAGATAAATATATTAAGGTATTTATATATAACTGATATGTTTTTGAGAAAAATATGTATATATAATATACAAATCCAACATGTTTCCAGCTTGTATATAATATACTAGAATATAGTGGTGTTAACACAAGACAAAGTAATTTATTTGATAGAGAAGCAGTTGCTAAAATAACCAAAAAGTTATTCAAAGGATTAAGTGGAGTAGATAATATATACACGCAACATTGTCCTTTAATAAATGAAACGTTAGAAGACTTAATCAAAGGAAGATTAAGTACGCAGGCATTTCCATATCTCGGTAACATGATAATGTCACGAAGGTAAATACTTATAAATTAAATAGTAAACTACATACACATGCATATTATATAAATTATATACAACATATTATTGTCTCATTTTTATAGACCTCAAGACACAATAATATTCATGATTGGAGGTACAACTTATGAAGAAAGTTTGGCTGTTTATAATTTAAATAAACAAAATCCAGGTATAAAAATTATTCTAGGTGGTACCACCATACACAATTTTAAAAGTTTTGCGGAAGAAGTGCACCATGCCACGAGTGGTATCTTAATGCGATATAAAATCGGAAAAAATTAATAATGTTGATATAATCATATTCCAAAATATTTATTTACTTTGTTATATATTTTGCTATTTATACATTATAATATCTTCCTTTCTTTTTTCTTGTGTCACGAATATAAGCCTATTCCACACCAAGATTTTCGAACGTAAATCACTGCGAAATATTGCATGAAACGGGATATTCTTGTGGATTTAATAATTTTACATTCCCTATCTTTGTTGTAAAAACATAATTTTCTTTTTGCTAACTGCTATTCGTCATCCTCGTCATTCAGTATATATTCCATTGGTACATCTGAGATTTCGTCATCCTTTGCTGGTACCTTTAATAAATATGTATTATTTTTTTTTTAATACTGATTTTTAATATTAATGAACAAAAAAAATATATATATATATTGGCTGTTGAATTTTGTAATTTGAATATTCTACACTACCATTTTTATAATAGAATATTCCAAATTAAAAATCTAAAAATAAATTTATTTAAAATTAAATGAAACATTTTATTAATTATTTCCATTTTTTTTAAGTTTTGTATTTTCTTAATTATTTATTATCTTAAAAAATTATTTTTATTAATTTCTAAACATTTTATTAAGGAATAATTCTTAAATTATTTCTTTCACTTTTTGATACATCACAAGTATTAATATGCATATAAAACATTTAAGGTTCTTATTAAATGTATTAATAAAAAGTCTACATTAAATTTTAGAATACTTTATAAATATAATTCTACATCTAATGTTAGAATATTTAAATTCTTCCCGTCCCATGTTATTTACAGGAATGTAATTTTTTCACTTTAGAGACTAAATAAAAATAAGCTATTTAGTTTTAATTGCAAATATATCAACTTATCGCAATCTTTTAAGGTATATGCGATAAGAAGCAAAAATGTATTTATTCTAAATATAAAAATTGATATTAATTGGTTAATTTCCATGTAAAGATATATTATCAATGTGCAACTAATACTCACGTTTTCTTTTCTTCTTAGGAATTTTAATAAATTTTCTGCTTCTTAACAAATATACTAGCACCTACAAATAAAGCTACTTGTAGCTTCAACCTCAACTTTGTACTGTTTCTTTTTTAGAAAGATATATTTATTTACATAAATAATATCTTTTTATGATAAAGGATTTTGCTTTCTCTATATTACAGATTTTACTAAATTGATTATAAACATTACATTTAGCTGTACAAAATATATCCAATTTAAGTAAAAATAGAAATTTTTGTTATATAAAAAGAAATTTTCTCATGCAAAAATTTGTTACAGTATTTATGAAAATGAATAAATACATATATATATTGATTTATTGTGATAAAGACAATTCATATTAATTCTCAAAATAAAGATAAAAAGATAGGAAAACCAATTAATATCCAACATAAATTCTATTGCGAGAGTCTACGAATATACATTCTACCATATTTGTTTTCTCTGCATAAACAAAACTTACCTCTACAATACCAGTGGATAACGCATATCCTGTCATTGCTATTGTAGCAGCAAGCGCAGCAAAGATCTGATTTCTTCTTTTATTGGGAAATTCAGTTTCAGAATCTCTTCTTAATCTCTCGACATTTTTTTCGGCTCTTTGCTTCTCATAAGTCTGATATTCTTCTTCAAAATACCTCTGTGATATACGCGACACATATTTCACTAGATTTGTACAGGCTTTTAGATGATTTTGTAAGGCTGGATTTGGTAATGGAGCCTTGAGCAATGGTGCCAGATATGAGTATACAACGGCATCTATTGTGCTAGGCTGCTGTCCACAAAAGAAATCTCTATCTCCAAGCCTTATAGATAATAATGTTAAACATTTTTGTGCTTCCGAATACACCTGTTGTTACATAGATGCTTAAAGTTAATCAAAATAAGTTTTTTTTTTTGCATTTAAACATTACATTCTCTCTCGTTATGCAAATATCTTCCTATGCATTTAATATATTTTAAATTATTCTGCATGTTACTCATACCTCATTTTCTATAACATTTATATTATCTTCCAAAGGATATAAAGTTTGCATTAAGGCGTGTGCTTGTCGCTCAAATTTTCCTGGGTAATAAAAATTGAATGGAAAAGGTAGCGCTTTGCAGTACCACGGTCTAATTAATTCATCTAGATTTTTCTTATCTATCCACCTAAAAATAATTGAAACAATCTTATGTTATATATGCTATAATTACAAAAGCTGTGATCTTGCTCTAATTACACTAAAATGTATTTGCTAAAGTACAAAACTTGTGAAGCTATTAACATAATTTGTGTAAAACTAGAGGATTGAACAAACATGTGTGCAATGATCAGAATAATATGCATCTCATGCTTAAAGATGTTTTAATATTCCTATTTGAGACAAATAATTCATTTATCTTATTATTATTATCATTTAGACACAAATTACTAGCCATTTGTAATTACGAATTTTGTTTTGCATATTAAAAAAATCAGCTTTTCTTAAATAGTATCTGTAAGCCTTTCTTTTCTTAATTTCTCCTCTTTTCTTAACACTTAGTGTTAGAAAAATTCTGTAGAATTTAATGAACTAACATTTTAAATATAAACAATAATAAGTTTTAAATTTTGAAGATGACATTAATTTCTCAGAAAAATTTTCAGCAACAAGAATGAATAAATAAGTTTTTTAATAGATTTAATTAGATTTTCAATAGAATTAATAACAAATTTCTTTCTGTTATAAATAAATTAATTTTAATAACATTGAAATTTCATAAGCAATGAGTTACATTTTGTTCTAATATATGTTTCTATACCTCATACCATATAAATTGGAAGGCTGGATATAATTTTTCCTTAAGCAGAGCATCATAAGCCATGACGTCTGCACATTGCTTATCATTTAAAGTATAGTCAGAATTATAATGTTTTGCTCTAAAAAAGGGCAATATATCTTTAACTGTATCCAAAGTACATAGACCAGCCTTAAGCAAAGGTAATCGACCGTTTGGTGTTCTAAATGGATTGCTTGCTAGATTTATTTTTAAAGGTACCCCACTGAATTTAGCATATGCCTACAAATAACATACTGTATTAGAAAATGAATCATAACTTGTTATATCATCAGGATGTTACATTATTAGATAAATTAAGACATGAATAGATTAATAGACATTGAGTCTTCAATAATAAAATAATTATAATTTCTGATAAAGAATATTATGATTTGGATGGTTATTGAAACACAATTAACTCAGCTTTTAACAAGTCAACTTAGATAATGAAGCAGTTAAGTATGTTTTATATCTTTTTGGTTTTCATTTTACTAGTGTCATCCAGCTAATACTTTACTATTATAATATTCTGATATCTCTAGACATATCTTATTATTATTCAATACATTTCTAAGGCAGCAAGTATCCTTTCAATGACTTCTTTGATCAACCATAGTATTACAAATCTTTGCAAATAAATTTTGAATGAAAATTCTGTTAAAATTCAATAAAAATTCTTTAGGGAATATCGCTCTATCATCTGCTTTCTTTTTAAAGATAAAATTCGCCAAGATTCTTTTATTTTCAATTAGGATAATCGCTCCGAAACCGCAGGTGCTCCAATGTTTTTCAAAGATTCTTAAGTTGGCCGAAGAATCTACGTTACATGGAAAGATACTCAACTTCTCGCACGTGTCGTATTTGACGAATTCTATGAATACGAGAAGAAGAGGATCGCCGAAATTAATCAGCGTGCGCGTGCTATAACCTATACTCATCGACTCGACGCACCAGAATTTGCAAACATTCCACATCGACCGACGGCAGGCCCCAGTCGCCCTTCCACACGTCCAGTTGTAGCACCTCGGCGTTGGTCATTTTCGAAAATTCACATCGCCAGTAAGACTACACGCGCTCGCACAAGCAAATTCCTCGGCAAGTCCCTCGTCCGCCGAGAATCCCCTCCTCGGTAAACAATGCAGCGTCGCGTGGCATGTTGCAAGTTAGAACAGGTTAGAACGGCTCGAAGTAGCTGAATTTTTTGTACTTTTCATCTGCATTTCTTTCTAATAAATAGGTTTGTTATCCGGATTGTTTGAAATCTCCAGAAACTTTTGCACTTAAAACGAGATAAATATACATTCGGATATTGAAAAGAGAGAAAGCGAAAATGCTGAGTGCAAAAAGTGCAAACGTTAGAGAAGAATCTCTTCGACAAGATGAATGGACTTCGTGTACTTTAAAGTGCAATACGGCTCAGCGGGAAGTAGTAGAATCGTGATGTGAATGGACTTTAAGAATTACCAAGAGATGGATTAAACGAGAATGAATTAAAATGGATTGAAATTTTTTTCTATCTGAATGCGTATTTTAAATAGTAAATACTTTTTTTTGGATTCAATTGGGTTCAATTAGATTCAAATGGATACAATTGAATTGAAAAACTGAATTTCCTATTCAAAATTTTGAATTGAACAGTATTCACAATGCATTGAAAAAGCTAATATTATTTTTATTTAGATTGGAAGATATAGAGATATGCTCCATGCCAATTCCTATAAATCAATAAAAATGCATTTAGAATTGAAAAGCATTCATTTTAACATTCGTGAATCAATATTTCTGAAAATTTGAAAATCTAAATCCATTTCATTTCTATTCTTGTTTGCTGGGCAACTGAACGTAGCATTTCAAATGGACCTTAAATAGTATTGTTTCATTGGAAGATTTTCCTTTATTTGGAAGATTTTAAAATCGGAAGGTTTTAAAATCGAAAGAAGAGATTTTTGAAAATGAATGAAAATATTAGAAGATTTTTTTACTAATACAAATTATACAAAATACATATACTCTTTGATGAAAGGAAATTATCGATCTGCATTTCGAAATTGTATTCGAGTACTCAGCAAACGAGAATGGATAGAAATGAATTAAAATGAATTCAGATTTTCAGAAATATTGATTCACGAATGTTAAAATGAATGCTTTTCAATTCTGAATGCATTTTTATTTATTTATAAGAATTGCATTGAGCATATCTCTATGCCTTTCAATCTAAAAATAATATTAGCTTTTTCTGTGCACACAAACACAATTGTGAATACTGTTTTAATTTAAAATTTTGAATAGGAAATACAGTTTTTCAATCTAATTGCATCCAATTGAATATAATTGAATCCAATTGAATCCAATTAAATCCAAAAAAATATTCGCTATTTAAAGTACGCATTTGGATAGAAAAAAATTTCAATCCATTTTAATCCATTCTCGTTTGCTGGATAACTATAATCTAATACGATGTCTACAGAAATTCGTAATGATCGTAGGAAATTAATATCTCGATTAGTAGAAAATTGACTAATTATAGTCGATTATTCTTATTCATTTTTATTCTCGATTGTTAAATTTTAATAATTATTTAATTTTCTATGATCTACCTTACAACTATTACTTCTATTGTAAACATCGAATTAAATCTGAATAAGTATATAATCGAATAGATGATAAATAATGTATAATAAATTAAAATCATAAATGGAATTTAGTCTCTTACATTTTTTTTTGTACGACTATAAACGATTCAACGATGTAATAAATTTGAATGTCGCATGAGCGACGTTTTTTATGAATTTCTACAACTTACAAGCGTAAATATAACTTTACAAAACAAATCTCAAATTTTTTTCGCAAAGCACGCGTCTCATATTTTTATCTAGAATAGCAAGTTTTAAAAAAAATTAAAAATGACGTTTCAAAAGTGCCCGGTTTGACGTGAATACCTCAGGTACAGTTCGCTACATAGGGGATTTTGATTATGTACTTTAAACGAGGTTTGTGCAAAATTAGAAAGTTATTAGAAATTAGTGAGCGAATTCTAGATGTTGATCGATGAAATTATAAATATACTAATAAATTTGCTTGTTATTGTAATTTCATCTTATTTCGAAATACACAATTGACTCCCAGGTATGCCTTGGACAGATGCGACCTGTATTTCCTTTATGGTTACTGGTAGAAGGTTTCACCACGCCATTGAAGGATTTTCGTGCATGCGCGGAAGATTTTTCAGTGACCTGATGGAACAATACTGACCTTAAGAAGGATTTTCGTACATGCGCGGAAGATTTTTCAGTGACCTGATGGAACAATACTGACCTTAAGAATTTAGCCACCAGCGTCTCCAACGACTCCGATTGCCTCGTGCCCCGTCTGATCCTTTATTTGCCTTCACCTCTCTTTAATTGATTTTATATTCATGGTCTCATCGTCCCATATAATTAAAGCAAGACGATGTAATGATTAACATACGATGAGTAAGGTCTTTCTCCATTTGATTGTGTTTAATTGATTCAACGATCAAAGTGCAAAGAAGAAAACTGAAGTAAAGGAAATAAAAGTGACAGTGCGCATGTTGCTGTAGAATTTTTAGAAATTACAGAGATAAACGGTGATAAGTTGTCACTGATAACAGACTGATTTCTGTTGTCGTCAGGTTGCTATGACAAAATGTCCAACACGCTCACTCCATTTGTATATTGGGCTCAGACAGAGAATCAAGTTACGCTGAAGGTAGACTTGACTGATGTAAAGGTACGTTATGTACACATGAAAGGGCATACAAGACCTTTATACTTGTAAGTGTAAAGTTTTGATTGCGTTATCAATAAAAATTGTCATAATTATACATCTTATTTTGCAGGATCTTAATGTCAATCTAAAAGAAACTACATTGCAAGTTACAGTCTATGGACATGGAGCCAGAGGAGTGAACAGTTACAGTTTTGATTTAAATCTTTATTCACCTATTGATCCAAATGTAAATTAACGACAATTTAATTTATCTTTATGTCTATTTTATATAATTATATTAAAGAAAATTTGTGAAATGTTTATTCTAGGAAAGTAATTACAAGGTAATCGATCGTGAGGTGAACTTTGTTTTGAGAAAGAAATGTAATGGCTGGTGGCCGAGACTAATAAGTCAACCACAGAAGCCCTCGTGGCTTAAGATTGATTTTGATAAATGGAAAAGTGAAGATATGGATGACAATGAAGATGAGAAGCGTGATATTCTCAATGATTATCCTGACATGTATGATAAATTGCACAAAGAAGAACTAGGATATAGAAAAGGTATACAAATTAATGTCACTGGTTTACATTGTACACTTGATAGGAGTACTAACTAATTAATTTTCTATTGAATTATTTTAATTTCAGCGATACGTGTAATCATATACACGAGATGTGTATTTAATCATTTTGATGTATATTGTACCAATTTAGTACAATTCTTTGAATAACATCTGAAACTAAAATAATGTAATAGAAAGTTACTAGTATTAGTATGCGTATCAAGTGCACGATGTAAACTAGGTTATTAGTAATATTATAAGATTAATATATTATATTTTGTTCTTTCAGAGGATTTTGCGAAGGTGTATCTAGTCATATATAATCTCTGTCAATTTGTCGGTTTTATTTATGTATTTGCTGTAATGGCTATAAGATATTCCCGCGATGGACCAGGTATTTATATATCTTATTACAAAGTATTTCTTTTGTATGAGAAATAAGCTAGAAATTTTATTGAAATTTTATTCTCCTAACTTTTCATGTTGAAACTTATAGCAGTGAACTCGTTTCTTAGAAATATTTTATTAACACAACAGATCTTTGCAGATTCCATGAAAGAAACATATGATGCAGTTGGCAATCCATTCAAGTTTATACAATTGTTACAATTTTTGGAGGTAATGCATCCTCTATTCGGATATACGAAGAACAGCGTACTAGTGTCTTTGTTACAAACGGGAGGTAGAGCATTCATACTGTTCTTCATGATCGACGCTGAGCCTCGTATGCAAACCAAACCAGTCATTTTCTATCTATTTCTGATATGGAGCACAGTAGAAATAATCAGATATCCGTATTACATTACGCAACTGTTGAACATTCAGATAGCTTTCTTAACGTGGCTGAGATACACAATATGGATACCGTTGTATCCGCTTGGCTTCGTATGCGAGGGTATTATAATGCTACGAAATATTCCGTACTTCGAGGAAACACAGAAGTTCACAATTTCTTTGCCAAACAGTTATAATTTTGCTCTTCACTTCCCGTCTCTAATAAGATTTTATTTACTCTTCTTATTCATGCCTGGAATATATACGGTAATGTCTCGTATGAATCAGCTGCGCTTCAGAAAACTTAACAATAAGTCTAATATTAAGAAGAAGTACAACTGATTTCGCGGGATAGATAATCTTCAGGCTTGTATTCCTCTTTTTATCTATAGTCTCATCTATAGTCTATTGCGCAGAAGATATAGGCAATAAAAAAAGCGTGAGTCGCATAGAAGGCATAATAAGCTCTGTTTAGCATATACAGTTTTTATAATAACGTAATTTTGTATAGATATTTATATCGCTTCCAAGGGTAAATATTTATCAAGAATATAATTTAAATATTATTTTATTTTAATTTAAAGATTGCAATTTTATTTCGTGGGTTTGTTATTTAGTATATAATTAAATGCTACGTAATGAATAGAATATAGTATACAGTGTGCAATATATTTTTATTTGCATATATGCTGTTATAATAAGAACAAAGAAAATTTGCGATATAGATATCATCTCATTCAACGATTATACAATATAAACATTCGATTGTATTTCGTATAACAAATAGCGTTACTAAAATTTGATTTTTTTTAAATATCTATATAAGTAGATATCTTAAATATAAACCTGTATATGACAGAATAAAATAAATCATGTAAATAGGACAAGTGTGATTAAATTTTGTTTTTTTGGATCTCTATGTTTGTAATAACAAAAATACTTATCGCATTAATACAGTATAGACGATATAAAAAGTTTGCTTAGTATTTAAAAATTATAAATATTATTCTACCTATTTCATTTTAAGTTTTAAAAGTATACACTAATTTAGCTTTATAAAAAAGACCTTATAATAATATTAGTATAATTTTAAAATAATAATAAACAAATTTTATATTATCTGTATTATAGAGTAAGCGTTAATTATATCAGTAAATACTAATAAATCATAAAACAATCAATAATGTTGTTAATTTATGATCTTATTCCAGCCTTCTAAAAAGAAGTAATATCTAGTAATTTTAATTTTTAAAAATATTTTCATTGAATACAAATGACTACCGTCGTGATATTTATTTTGATGCTTTTATATTATTATACTGTTATAAGATGATGGGGGTGGTGTTTGGCTAAAGTGAGAATAAAACAGTTTATTTACTGAAATAGACCTATATTTTATTTAAATAAAAAAATTGAAAGGAAATGCAAAAAATGTTGAATTACAAAGTTGACGAAGTCTGTTATTTTTAGTTTGCACAGTTCATCTGTTTTTTCTTTCAGTATGAAAAAGAAGGAAGGAATTATGTGAGAAGTTCAACTAAAAAAAGAGATTTATTAGATAATTTGAATTTTGTTTCAAAGAAAGATCGATATTGTTAATTGATCGATATTCGATATATATCGTTATTAATTGCGACTATTTTCAATCTCTTGACAGAGAAATTTTTGGTTAGGAAACAAGCATGGTAAACACGTTGTCTGCAACCGAATGCATGTGATTTATTATTTGTACTTGATTGATTTAATGAAATTTAATTTTAACGTGCGTAACTTTATTCCAAACGTATGCGACGCGACGTTTAATTTATCCGCATTTCAGATCATTCCGTTATGATCCGATTTAATGCGGCGAGATGAGTTTTATAGCCAGTTATAGCTGTTATAGTTGTTTGGAACTCGTCATGTTGTGACGTGACGTAAGTTAAATTTTCGGGACTCAAATTGTCGCAAACATTATAAAAATGTACCCAGTTGATCTAACAAAAACGATTCCACCGGCGATTGCCGATAAGAAGGTATTCCTGAGCGACGCCGATCTTGACAAGATCGCCCTGTTCCTCGTTGGTAATCAGCAACGCTTCAGAGAAAACATTATAATCCCCAGAATGCTGGGACCTGTACAGATAAAGACCATCGAGGAGAAGAGAATAGATAGCGTGATGGAAAGCTGTGCTTTTAAGAGCATTATGAGTTGTGTTTTAGGTATGCTTTTTCACCACTCCTTTCTTATGAACAAATATCAAAATATCATTACAAATTATAAATATGTAATTCTTTGCATATTTATATGTCAAATAAGGGTACCTAGACAAGCTTGTATAGCTGCATTTAATAAACCAAACTGCAACCATTTAATAAACATCAAGTAACAATAACATAATGAATGCTTTCCAGCAAGAGACACAGGTGACACAGTCAGTCATTCTATCTTTATTGTTTGCTAATGTTAAACAAAGATGAAATGATCACTATATTATACTGTGTCTCTTACTGGAAAGCACCAATAATATCAGTGTTATAATTTCCTTAACAATGTAATTATTATGTTCGTGTGTTACATTACATTTATATTGTTGAAAATTATATTGATGAGTTACTGTTAGTATTTACTGGACATAAAGAAAATGATTTAATTTAATTTTATGTACAACCTTATCATAGAAATGTAATTGGATAATTTTCTTTATGCATATAATTATGCAATTACAATACATGTTTGAATAGATTTTTCTTTAAACCTGGTTCCAAAGTAAGATTTTAAATTCTGGTTTAACTTACTGTTTATCTTTTTCTCATTTTTATAATTAGAAAAAAATCTTTATTATTTACAGGAATTTATAGGATATTCTAAAAATAATATCCAATTATATAATATATTTAATTGTATTTTTGGAATCTTTACAGATTTTTCATAATAATAAAGATTTTTTTAATTCAATTATCTGTGAGAAATAATTTAGACTGCAAAGAATGAGATTACAATGATCAAAGTTATATTAATTGAAATATTCATCTTTTAGGATATGGTTTGGGAGCAGCTATTGGATTATTTTCTTCCAGTGTGAATCCCAACGTAGCGAGCGTTGAGAGGCAACAGAGCGCACGAGAAATATTAAAGGAAATGAAAATCACGACCCTTAGCTATGCGAAGAACTTCGCGGTTGTCGGATGCATATTCTCCGCTATCGAGTGTACAATAGAATCGGTAATGCTCCAGATATGCGCGTTAAAAATCTTATTTTTGGATATAATAATCTGCTCGCACAATATTTTCTATAGCACATTGTTAAACATTGTTTTGATTTCAGTACAGAGGTAAAACTGACTGGAAAAATGGCACATATGCAGGTGGTTTGACGGGCGGATTAATTGGCTTAAGAGGTATTTATAATTTCTTTATGCATTATAATTATAAATGTTTTTGAATTTGATTGATTATTATTAATCTTATTCCTTGCAGCCGGTATAAAAGCGGGCATAGTCGGTGCCGCAGGCTTTGCAGCATTCTCAACGGCGATAGATTATTACATGCATAGATCTTAGACTGCATAGCACAGATTGTTAAAAGATATATATTTGTATAAAAGAGATATAAAAATTTATCTAATTACGTATCTATACAATTCCTGTATAAAAACATGGAAATGTTTGTAGTGTAAATATGTTCATAAAACTAGTATCGTGTGACTGAATTAAAAGCGTAAAATATATTGCCTTTTTTAATTAATTTATCATCTAATATTTATCCAATTTCATGTTGTCGAATACGAAATTCTCTTTCTTATATGTAATTATATGTAATCACATTTTTATGTTTCGTTGTATTGCATGAAACAATTCGCACAAAAAGATGTTCGTATGTGATACACGTAGAAAATTCCTAAATTTGTAGTCACATTTATCTTAAATATTATGTTTTTATCATGTATGACGAATATAATATTTAGGAATATTTAGGAATACATTTATCGTTTACATGTTTCGTGAATTATATGCGTGACGAAGAACAAAGAAGTTAGGAGAGAATGGCCAACTGTAAAAAAAATATATATATAATGTTATAAATTTAAAATTAACTTTGGATTGATATTGGTCTCTCTTTTAAAAAATGGTAATTTGGCACATTTACTCTTTGCTTCTAAGTTGCTTAACATTAATAATTATACGCAATTGCCTTTAGATAATCTGGCGCGATTAGTTTCGATGTTTTTACTCGAGGATTGCATCAGCCTTTTAAAATTTTTTATATATTTGTCCTACATGAATTCAATATTTTTTATTCAATCAGCAATATTATAGTTTTACCTATAACTTATTATGAATATATTGCCCAGTTGTGGAAGCGATTCTTTTAAAATAAATGAAGTGTTTATAACAAATTGTTTGCATAATTGTATACGAAAAAGTTTGCATCTCTAACATATGTTGATATCCTACTGTGATAGTGAGATAGATAAAAATTGCAAGGCACTTCTTTTCATAATTTTTTTCTATTGAATGATTATCTGAGATAAAATTCCTATATTTTACGTCATGTATATAAGATATCTAATATTTTCTTTTGATAAAGGATGCTGCATGAACAGTTGAGCGTATACTATTTTTAAATTAGAAGTTATTAAAGTTAGCTTATATCAGATATCTGCTTTTGCAATTTTGTTTCGTTGATCTTGTTTTACTTATGCAATAAAACCTTATCTTATATTCTTATTATGTCTATGCAAAATGCACGATACGAATAAAACATTCGATAATTTATCAATAATTAAGACATCACATGAAAAACTATCGAATCAAAGACAAATACATTTCTTTATCATAAAACAAAAATGAATCCAAATAAGATTTCCAGTAAGTATCGCACAGTAAAATCTTCGAAATAGAACGATTCGAATAAGTTTTGTTAAAAAAGAAACAAGTTACTTAAGTGCCTTACCTGTAAATCTTGGATATGCAAACATTTGTTTCATACTGTGTCGTGATTTCAGACCGATTTTATTAGTCTACTCGTTCTGGATGAGGCATTGGATGTCGTAACAGAGTCATCGAGAGTCTTCACATCGACAATCAAAAGTTAATACTATGTAGAAACATTAGTATCGTTATACTCTTATATGCCTATAAAACGCGTGGTGCGTATCAAAATGAGATTTCCCTAATAAAAAACGAGTTTAGAAAAATATTACGGTTGAAATCAAGACCCTAATCGTGTAAGTCATTAATAAAAAAAGTTTTATAAATTATTTTGGCACTCGCGTAACAATGAGGAGTCTTTTCCTTCATTTCATACGTCAGTACACAAACGCATATTCGATCAAGGTTGCTGTTGTTGCATCTGCGCTTGCATCACAGCCAGCAATTCTTGCATGTGTCGTATTTCTGCTTCCTTCTCTTGCAAAATGCGATCCTTCTCCGACACGGTGCTGTTCTTGTCAGGTTCCGTGATACTGTAAAGAAAGAAACGAAAGTCGAAATAACGCTCATAAATACAATATCATGAAATATTTATACTCACGTTGTTTGACGTCGGGGCGGCACTGGAGCTCCCTTTGCCAATCTTTCGCTACGGTAATTCTCATAATGTACTTCTTGCGTTACCTCCTGTAAATCTTGCATATGCGTGCTATAAAAAAAATATATATCAATATTTATGTATAGCAACATTATGTATATCAACATATCGTAATAAAATAAATATCATAATAAAACAACAATTTACATCAGCATTGTCCTCAATTTGATAAAATCGCAATGATCCGGATTCTCCACTTCGACAACACCCCATGGATACAGTCGACCACGTACTCTCTTTCCTTTCACTTCGAGCAAGGTATTTGCACCACACACTGCAAACGGGACAGCTTCTTTCAACTGACGTACTTGTTCCTTGTAATCCTCATCCTCGTCACTATCACAGTCCGGTAAAGGATATATTTTGATTCCATTGCCTTCAATTTCCTCCATAACTCTTTTTTTCAGGCGCAAAACTTCTTTTTTGGTAAGTACATCAGCTTTCGCTATTACAGGTACTATATTAACTTTGTTATGAAGTTGCTTCATAAACTCGATATCCAATGGCTTTAACCTGGTCAACAAGAGGGAAAAGAAGAATCGATTATATTATTTGCTTCATGTTTTAACTCTAAACAATTACTTTAATTTTAACAATGTACCCATGGCCAAATGGAGAAATGAAATAGAAACAACAATGTATTCTATTATCTACGATATTCCTCCTGTTTAGACCACTTTCGTCACGAAGAAATCTCTCAAACTGATCGTCTATGTATTGAATAATAGCTCGGAAACTATCCGTATTATCAATTGCATCTCCATAACCAGGTGTATCGACGACTGTTAATCTAAGTTTCACGCCTCTTTCTTCAATCTCGACCGTTGAAGCATCAAGTTTGACGGTTTGATTTGTTTTCTCTATTCATAAAAGTATAAATAGATATTTTAATTATATAGAAATTTGTAAAAATCACACATTTGTTACATGTGTGAAATAAAAGTAAATAATTTTTGCTTACCGACTGCATCAGGAATTATTCGTTCGGGGTACAAATCCGTGAGGAACAAACTGTTTACCAAGGTGGACTTTCCAAGGCCAGACTCTCCTACAACCATAAGTGTGAACTCAAAGCCCTTCTTCACAGATTTCCGATGTACTTGATTCGGCAAATTTGCGAAGCCCACGTACCCAGGTGTCTCCAGGCTCGCAAACTGGAAAAGAATGTTCCAGAATTATTTACAGTATCTTTAGATTTGTTTCTTTGATGTCAATTTTCACTAATGTAGATTAATTTTAATCTTGAATCCTACTCATTCTTCAGCTTTTTCTAATTCTAAAAATTACAAAAAGACAAAGAATAAATTAATCCAAGATTAAAATTAATTTACATTAGAAAACAGCAATTTTGCTGATACCTATTTGTAAACTACTATAGCCTATTGTATTATATTTTATGCTTATGTCTATTACTCTGTTAACATGTAGTCTTTTTCATAGAGCTTTGCAATAAACTAAATTAAATTAAATTAAAAACTGAATTAACTGACATTAACCGAATTTATTTTGCATCCTTCAGTTTTCTTTTCTTTCTGTTGGAAAAAAAAATATTAAAAGATTTGTTATTATTAATAAATATAATTACACTCTACTATTCAATGTTGGCTCTCATTTGCAATTTAAATTAATTTTGTTAGATTTACTCATTACAGCCTACATTTCCAATTTTGTTATTGCGAATAATTACCATGAATTTATATCTAGCGATCAATATTTTTCATTTACCAGTCACGCAAGTTTTTTTTATACGCAAAAGACTTAATTAACCTTAATGGCAGGCATTACGATTCATGTGACACATAAGGCGGAGGCACTTACCGTTTTCACGCTCTCGCTCGACATGTCAGACGCGTGAATCCGTAAACAAGCTCTATGTCTCTACTGAAGGTCGCGGTCAATTCTAGACCGCTATTTCTAGATCGATGCAGCTGCGAGCAAAATGTATGGCAAGACGCGGCGATGGGACGCACGGATACACCCTAATACGCGTGCACGACGGGGAAACAGGTTACTTCGATTTCAAATGTATTCGATTTCGAACCGCATTGTTGAACTCAATATCACTCGATACGTGGCACGTTTCGCCACGATTTAATCGGCTACGATAGCTGCTGAAAGCGTCGCGTGGTCGCACTGTATCCAAGCACGACGGCGAGTCAGGAAAGTCTCGAGGGCGGCGCAGTGCGGATTATACAGAATATCGTATTGTGAGACGGGTAGGGAGGGGAGATACGATGAATCGGAGTAAGTTGAGGCGTGGCAACTGAACAGCTGAACGGCATTCCATTACGTACTCACAAAAAGTCACGTTGCGATCTCATATATCGACTAGAGTGGTCCACGGTGATGTATCGACATTAGCAAAGAAACTATCAATTAAATTAAAATATATGTATGTACAATTTGTAAATAATAATGTATCAATAAATTTCATACATACACACTACACACAAAAAATTGTTTTACTTTTTAACATATTATTTATATTTAAGCAGACAGAATTCAATAAAGCGCAGAATTTGTTCGAGTAATTAATATATATATACATATATACATATATATATATATATATATATAGAGATACAAAGCGCGTTTACAAATGTTAAGAATACGCACTGCATATTATTCAAACGCTTCTCGCTTATTTACTTTACCGTAACTGATTTCACTTACCCTAATATACTGCACAGATACGAGGCAAACAGCTACTTTATTCAGGAAATATTATCATATACAAGCATTGTTTTACATAATATTTATTATTATTTCGAGGTTTCGTTTTTTATTTTATTTGCTATTCTCACGACGTTCCTCGCAATTCCTCAACGTCACTGTTAGCACTGGTTAATTTATTACATAATTATTAATATATAATAATCGGCGCATTCCCTTTATTCGCTCCCTGCAATGTAGAAATTTGTTGAATCACTCGCATGTTATACTTCACAATCCTTCATCATTCTGGTCGATTGGAAAGAAAAAAAAATAATGTTTAATAATATTAAACAAGTGTATGCTATTATCGTAACGAACGTATGCCTTAACGAACGATTGATACACAATGATCAGCGTTGTACGGTATAACGTAAAAATTCTATGGAAGGAAACGAAACTTAGTGTAGTCGCCACTTTCCTTTGTACTTCTTTAAACCCGGGCTTAGTCTCAAGTACAGATAAGAAATATTAGCGTTAAGATGAAATATACATGCTGTGACATTTTATATTTGTGATAGTTTGTACATGTACCCTCAGTATTATTACAGACACAAAACCCAACATTAAATTGACACGAGTATTAAAATGTACTCAACTGCGTAGCATCTTAACAATCATTTATGTATATAAATCGCTATCACTATTGGAGCATGCATTTGTGCATACATTTTTCTCTTTATGTATATTGTAGTTACAAATACTCTATTTTCATTGAGAATCGAGAAGTTAATTTATAAATACAAAAGATATTAGAAGAAAAAAGATGTTTATTCTTGATTAAAAATGCGCAAAGAAAAACCTTAGAACTGTAATAGATTTATGTCTGTAGTGTGTGTGTGTGTGTGGGTGGGTGTGTGTGTGTGTGTGTGTGTGTATATATATATATATATATATATATATATATATATATATATCTATCTTTCTTTGCGGGTGACACCCCTTGTAAGAATTAAAAACAAAAGGGTATTTCCTGATTGTGAATGTTCGAAAAATCACCACTAGATTTTTAGGAAACTATGAGGGAATCTTAGATCGATTTTAAAATTTTGTGTCAACAATGTTTCTTTCTCCAATTTCCTCGGGGAAATCTGAGACTATTGATATCGTTAATTTTACTTGTCCAGCTGCATTTTCAATTTTTCTTCTCGAGGCTTTGCACCTCCGTAAATGGAACTTGTTTTACTTGATTCCGCAATTGAATTCACAGGCTCTTTAACAGTTCTCGGCTGGAGCTCCAAACGTTTTCTTCCAGTAGTGTCTAAAGTAGAAAAAAGTGCTATTAAGTATATATAATACATTACTTAATGTATGTATACACATATTCTCGAGATTCTAGATAATTTAGAGATAGAATAATTGTTTTATTAAACAAAAGACTCAGATTCGATTTTCGGTCATTCTACAAATATCAGAAGAAATTTTTTTTTAAGTGGAAAAATGTTCCTCTGTGACGAGAAATAAATTTAAAAAACATAGATCCAAAATTACTTTGCGTGGTTCTTTATTCTGAATAAAGCTTACATCTTCAATATAATAGAAATATAATAAAATATAGTTTTAGTTTTTGGATTTCATTGTTACAAATTCGTATAAAAAATATGTAAATTATAGAAATATTCTTATAAAATGATGATGGTTCCATGTATCGACAAATTTCAGATTTGATTCCGAATTTTATTCCATGTATGCTTTAAAAGACTGATTATGGAGTTAAAAGTTAGTTTTATTTAAGTGAAAGTCGAGTATCAAGTATATAGAAACCCATTTTGGGAACAATAAACTACAATACATTAAATAAAAAACAAATTAATAACATATACAATTCTCTTTTAGAATTTCTTTCATTATAGTGAGGTATTATATATATATATATAATTTAATAAAAATCCTAGAAAAGAAAACAAAATATGTATTTATATATTAGTTTGTTTTTTATTGTATTTAATGTAATATGTTTATTAGTTTAATATTCTTAAATGAGTTATATATATATACTTATATCAAGAGACGCAGTAGTATCTCGTGCCAAGTTGTATACATACCTGGAGGAGGAGCATCTTTGTGATAAGGGTCATCTGGGAAGGGTTTTCGGTCTGAACCACTTCCTCGAAGTGGAGGTTTATTAGTGTACGACCTGCTAGACGTACTTCGCGACCAATCACGATTTCCACCTGTGTCATCGTTGAATTGGCCGTAATTGCCTCTATTACTTCTAGAATCCCATCTATCGTTACCTTGCCTACTACCTCCATGTGGGCCTCTATCACTGTATCCTATGAATAAACGTTAAGAAACTTTATCGTCGCCGATATTTGCAGCAAATTAAACATTTATGATAGAGAGAAAATTAGTTCAGCATTATAAGCATTAGTAGTTGTTAGTATACAAATACAAAATTTACATTGCATTTCTATTAATATCAAATATAAAAGCATATAGTGTTTACTTGAATATGAGGATTTACTATCAAAATCGTCGCCGTATCCACTACGGCCGGAATCTCGTCCTTTGAATCCACTTCCACTGCTGCTGCCCCCACGACCTCTCCTATCAAAGCCACCGCCACGGTCATTTCTTTTTCCTTCTGCTACATCGATCTTGATCAAACACTTGTCTACTTCTACCGCTCCGTCCATTTCCAATGCTGCCTCCAGATCAGCCAAGTCCTCAAACTCGACATAGCAGAAGCCCTTAAATCTGTACAAATACAAAAAAATTTTTTTAAATTTCAATCAATATATACAGTTTTGCTTCTCCAATCCAATTAATACATACTTGTCGGTGTCCCTGTCTTTAACCAATCTGATGACTTTGACATTAAGCTTCTCAAAGATTTTATCAACGTCACCTTGTACAATTCCATTCGGCAAATTTCCCACATACGCAGTATATGGTGGTTCAGTTGGTAAAGGTTTTCTACTTCGATGAGTTGGATAATCTCTGAATAAAAAAAAATATCTTGACAGCTACTTATTCACAAATATAAAATACATTAAATTATTGGGGCTAGAAAAAGCAGATTTGTAAAATTCTTTAATATGATTAGTCTATTTATTTCTTACTAGATTTAAACATATTTAAACTAATAGTAGTAAAGAATTTTACAATTAAAAAATTGCTTTCTCTATTGAACACATTTTATTACTATTGTTTGTTATTTTGAAATACTAAGTGTACATACGTTTATAAATCATTATGTCCAATTGCAAGGTAGTTGTATAAATATTTCTACATCTTTTTTCATTCATATGTTATTAGCTATATTAGTTATATGAATTCTCTGAAGAAAAGACTTTTCATCTCTCCCAATAAAGTCAAATATTATTATAAACATACATTAAAATAAATCTGTATCAACTGCATTCGACTGCTCTCTAAAATCGCAGATATATTCAAATGCTATATACATATGTTTTATAACTGAATGGACTTATACTTAAAGTGAAGTAGATACACAGGTATGTTTGACATTTGACAAAAGCGAAAAGTTAAGTTCTAGTATAATCCAGTGCAACAATAAGACAAAACTATTATATAAAATACATCAAAAAATTTGTTCTGTTTCTTTTAATTATTTACACATTTCAGCCGAATGCATTTTCCAAGTAAGAAAGCTCGCCAATATCCATCTAGACACGCAAGCGTGCGCGCGCGCGCTCACGCATATTATGTATGTGTGAAGTGAGGAGAACATTGTATATCAAAGAGGCAGATTGATAAGGATGATAAATCGAACGCGACGGCGACGGAAAACGGAGTTTATATCGACACTCGGGCACTTCACCAAGAAACGCGACGCCGCTGCACATCGCACGATCGCGCCTTGCTGTCGCGATCCTCCTTCCCTCTTTGTCTATCACCATCTCTCCTTCTCTCGCTTCCTCTCGCGGCGTGCACCGCACGTGCATCGTTCCCCGAGGCTCCGCTTCGTCGCGTCGCGCCGCGTCGTCGAGGTCTCGAGATCCGCGGGTACGGGTGGACCCGACCGGCCAAAATAAAGCCGCGTGTCGCGGCGCCTCGCAAGGTGTTGCGCTTGCACTCCCGTAACTCACTTAACCTTAAAACCGGGAAATATACGCGCGAGGGACGCACGCGTCCCGGATGGTTCGATCCGCGGTACGTGCATCCCGAGGTCACGGTCACCCGTGACCCTCCCGGTGGCGTGACACGACCGCAAACACGGCCGATACTTGCCTTGAATCGTCGTAACCACCTCGACCTGCCATATTGAATGCACGGAACTGACCGGGACCGCGTGAGTCGATTCAGTCACCGTGCGCGCGGCACCATCGCGCCTTAACACTCGACAATTTATCAATGTGATATCTTGGACGTACGCGCGTCACTTCGCTCGCCGAGTGAATTTATTCGAATAAAAGGATAACTCGGGTATGTAATGACACGCGATACGGAGAGTACTTCAAGACCAAACTCGAGAGTTCATTCGCACACATTAAATCGACCAATCGCACGTTCGACATGGCACGGCTTCTACGAGACTAGACGACATGATTGGTCGACCGTTCGGTCGTTTTCGGAAAGAATTTATTCATTTTTCAGTGAATAACATATATAAGAAATAATTAGAAAAATAATTTGAGAAATAATATAAAACTTATAATATAAACTTGGAAATTTTGCTTTCAACATCTCCCAATTAAATTAACAGCTGATTGAATCAATCGGAATTTAATAGGTGTTAAGGCCATAGCAAAGATTCTTGCATAAAGATGCCTTTTTATGACGCTCGACATTCATTTTTAGTGTCAAAATAAGTCATGCGATAGAAATTTACGAATATCAAGCGTCAATTTTGATCAAGTGATTTTCAAGTGATCTTATTATGCCGAAAATGAAATATAAAAGATACCTTAATACATAAGGAATCAAAATCTTTCCTTTCCTTCCATTCCATGAAAAAGAAGAATTTCGATTGGTTAATTCCCTTAAAGTACCTTTTCACGCTCGTATTCGGCGTCAAAATAAGTTACGTGATAATAAAAGTACATTTAGTGCCGCTAAAATATAAGCGATTGGAGCGACAGATCGCTCGTTATTGAGTAGTTGAAATATTATAGTTTGAATAATTTCAACTACAAGCATCAAACGCTCAAATGCTATTGATAGTGCTGAGAAATGCTTGGTTTATGCTTCGATCTTAACTCTAAAATCCTAAAATTCAGCCCTAATAGGGCTGCCAGCTTAATTAGTCCTAACTGAAATCTATATTTCATTGGCTGAATTTTAGGATTTTAGGATTAAAACCGAAGCATAAACCAGGCAATAATGGCGTTCAGTAGAACATAACAACCGTTTTTGCAACCATTTTATGATTCTCTGCTGAAATTGGACCATTCCTCTTGATCTAAATGCATAACCCAATCAGCACGAGAAAACTTCCAATAATTGCAAAATAAACGTTCTGCTGAACGTAGCTACTGTAGCGACCGTGTTGACTGTTGATTGACGATATACATAATCTAATTTATTCTTTTTTTTATTGCTGATCCAGACAGAGGATTCGATGCAATAAGAATAATTTAATAACTGTTTAATTCAGTGTATTAATATTGCAAATGACACATGAAAAATATGAATAACATGTCGAATCTGTCGCTCAAATGTCAAATTTAACGCTTCTTGCTCTTTTTCATGTATAAAATTGTCGCTCTAAGAGGCTCCGCACAATAAAAGGAACAGAGAACAGAGAACAAAGAATAAGAATTTCAACTTATTAGAAATCATCTATTGTGGAATACACAGTTTCTGATAGGTTGAAATTCTTAGGGGCTCTACACAATAAAAGGAACAAGAAACAGAGAACAGAGAATAAGAATTTCAACCTATCAGGAACTGTGTATTCCACAATACATGATTTCTGATAGGTTGAAATTTTTATTCTCTCTGTGTTCCCTTTATTGTTCCTTTTATTGTGCGGAGCCCTTAATAGTTTTGCGACAAAAGTCGCACGTCATCTATTTTGTCGCTGAAACAGTTAGTTTGAGCAGCTCGTGAAAATGTACCTATAGAAATTAATTGATGAATATCAAGCATCAATTTTGATCAATTTTGATCATATGTTATTACATTCGTCAAACCAATGATACAAGCAGAAAGAAAAGATTATTATTCGTTTTTGTCTAATTCATCTAGTATGAAAAAGGACAAAGCGTGATCATTGTCCTACGAGGTTTGGTATACGAAAAAGGCCGGGATGTCCACTCTCATGTGAAGCAAGATGAATTGTGAACTCTCTCAAATGAATAAAAATAACATTTGGTGAATTTATAAGCAGGGATTTGCTAAATTTTTTTTGACCCACGGTAACCCTGTCGGAAACAATCAGAAAGATCAAGATGTCCGCTACCATGCACGTACCGCGCGACACGCACATGGCAGAGATGATTTCGGATATGTCTGGACAGCCAAAGATGGGTAGAACTTATTCCAATATATTGGATAATTTTAACCAGTTGAAGGACAGCAATCCATCCGTGAGATTAAATGGCGGAGTTGCGCTACTGAATTATATACATCAACATAATATGGTAAATTACATTAACAACCAGGCTGCCTTCCACTTAATACTCACAATGTTCCTGGAATCATTTCATTCTTGTCATTTGTCAAATGTTAAACAAGGAATGATGATAAATGATGCTTGCGATCGTTGCGAGTGTTAAGTGGAATGCAGTTCCAGAAGCACAATGTCAAAGCTATATATATGAGGATGGACTCAAATCCGGACCTGATTTATAAATCCTCCGGCCGAGCGAAGAACCACGACACTTTGAAGTTTTAATTCATAGAAAAAGTTATAATTTTTAAAAAAAGATAAAAAGTTAGTTAAACTGAGATTAAAGTTGAATCGCATTGATAAAGATGGATATTAAATTATATACATTAAGAAGAAGGATCTGATTTGTATGAAATACTTAATAAATTGTTACGTCGTAATATATCTATCTTTGTAGGATCAAAATGACAAAGAGTTGGATCTTGCCTTGGTCAAGATGGTTGCTAGATTGGGATCTTCATTAACATCCACCAGAACAGGTTTCTACAGTACCTTGACAGTTTTTCTGATGACGCATCCTGATACTTCAATGGAAAAATTTTTATCCATAATGAATACTCAGTTACATCCAGCTGGCAGTAATCTTAAAAGCGTAAGATCTAAAATCTTGTTTTTATTTTGTTTTATAGGAATAATATTTAAAGAAATACTGAAATTTCTGTTTGTAGGAGAATGCTGACATATATATGGGACGTATATTGCTCTGTGGTGCTTTGATTAGGTCCAAGTTACTTGCTCAGAACAGTGTTGAGATGCAACAACAGATTATGGAGATTCTGTTAAATGCTGGCAAGAAACGTAGCTATTTATCATTTATTTCCACTATGTTTTTCAGCGAGTTTATTATTCAGCTTGATATTGAATCTATCAAGAATGTTTGGCCAATTGTTGAGAAGGAAATTGGCAAGCCATGGTCCGAACAAACTTTGGATACATTCTATATGCTGCTGATTCTTAGGGACAAACATCCTTCGTTAGTTAACCATAAATTTTTAAAGCAACACTTAGATATGACTGAGATAATTACCAAGGAATCTATAGAAGATATTGTTCGACTATTAACGGTTTGTATTTATCAAGACTTAAGTATCTTTCCTGTGTATTTCTATCCCAATAAATATTCGTGTTAAAATAGACTTTAATTTTTTTTTTATTTTTTAGGCTTTACTTCGAATTGTCTCTTATCAACATCCAGTGTTTAAACTATTTTGTGAAAAACTGGTAGCAAGCGAATTTGTGGCAGACTTTTGGAAAGGCATCGATCAGAAATTTATAAAACCGTCAAAGAGTGATGAATACATTGCTGTAGAAATGTTACGACTAATACTTCTTAATATTACAGATAAAACCGTAATTCCTTCGTTATTGTCTCCAAATCTTCTGCAACACATGTTAAAAAGATTTTCGATTTGTAAGAAGAATAGAAATGATGAAGTATTGAAGGCATTCAGGAAAGTTTTACATTTGATAGTGTCTGCCACAAATGATGCAGATATCAAGACAAAAACACAGCTGAGTATATTGAAGAAGTTAATATTGCATCCTGGTGACTTAATGATAGAAAAGAAGACAGGTGTTAAGGTGATTCAAATAATTATGGGAAACTTGAGGATAGACGGTATTAAGAAATTGAGCCAATTATATAGAGAAATTACAGAAAATAAGATGACTAAAGAAAGAGAGAGTACAAAGACGGAATTTTGGACAAATGCCGAGCGAAGTTACACAGCACAGCTACTAACAAAGTGAATATAATTGATTTAATATAATGAATAGAGGTTAAAATATTTCTTATTGCACTAAATATATTTCTTTCCATTAGATTAATGGGTCGTCCAGAGACATTTTTGGATCAGGACTGGAGACTTGAGCAACTGATATTCCTGTTTAATTATGGATTGTGTGAGGTGTCAGATGTTGGAATAGAATTAGCACGTAAGTATAAGCTACATATATTGGGTTGTCCGGAAAGTTCGTGCCGATGTTGAAGGAAAATTGAAACGCAGAAGATTTAAATTTTAGTGTACATTTATTAAATTATATAGGTTAGTCGGCACGAACTTTCCGGACAACCCAATACATGTATCTTTTAAATTGTTATGAGCTGAAATAAATTTAATTATTATTTTCAGAACAATTTAAAGATTCTTTTTATCGTGCACTGGATTATAAATTACCAAAATTGGATAATGCACGAAATCTGTTAAGTGCACTTGTTCATAATTTAGATTCAAAATTACAATCCAATATAATCAGATTACGATCGCCATTAAACGACGCAGCAGCCGATACTTGGAAAAGAGTGATAGACTTGATTGAAAAACTAGAGAAAAATACAAAACATTCGGAAGCCTTACCGATATTTCATACGATGAATTTGCACATGGGTCTACAATTGTTCACAGATTCTGAAATAGCGATTATGTCGATTAATGAACTTCAATGTTGTTATGAGAGATTAAGTAAAAAATCCAAAAAATATAAAAAGCTCAATAACACAGTTACTGAAGAAGAACCGGAATGGGTTGAAGTAGTAGTGGATCTTTTGTTATCTCTTTTATCCAAGAATGACCATTTATTCCGTTCATTAGTTGGCTGTGTGTTTCCACATATCTGTCCATACCTAACTCCATCTGCAGTCCATCAGATATTGGCCGTAAACTTTTGCTTATACAATTTTTATAAGATTAATCTGTTTCTGTATATAATTGAAAATTATATGTATATAATATGGAATGTTTGAAAAAATTGTAAGTACACATGTTATACTTTATTTCAGGTATTAGATATTAAAAATACTCGAAAGACGCTCATTACAAAGCAAAATGACGATGACGATTCCTCTGGTATAGAAAGCGAATCAGATAATGAGGAAGATGAAGAGGAGGAAAATGTTTCAAATGATGAAGTTTTATCGAAAAGTGAATCTGAGTCTGATTCAAGTGAGAATGAGGACGATGATGAGGATGAAACCATGACCGATAAATTGAGGATAGCGTTACATCAAGCTTTGGGAGATGCTGCAATGAAAACCGATGACGAAGATATTGACGTAGATGAAATAGACGAAGAAGAGGGCAAACGATTGGATAAATCATTAGCAGCAGCTTTTAAAGCTTTTCGAGAGAATCAGCAGGCTCGCTCTAAAAAGCAAGGAAAGACGAGTCAGGCATTGATGCATTTCAGAGCTCGCGTTATAGATCTGTTACAGATTTATCTAGAAACTAGCCCGTCTATGGCGGTTACTTTAGATATGATCGTGCCACTTTTCGCTCTGCTAGAATTTTGTATAAAAGATCCGCATCAAGAACCACTCGCATATAGAATTCGGGCTTGCTTAAAAAAGTTATCAACGGTGAAAAAGTTTAAAGATACAACGAATGTTGATGAGACTTTGTTAACGACAGTGTTAAAGGTAATTATTTGTAACGATTAAGTTTGTATCATATTTGCCGATTAAATGATATATAATATATCTTTTTAAGGCTTTGATTGAAAAAGGAGAGCGTTCTGCTTCAGTCTGTCAAGAACTCAATGATAAATTAGCGGAATGCTGCACCTTCCTTGTAAGATGCGCACAACAAGCTAACTTGTCTACTGAAAGTATTGTAGAAATTTATGGTAAAAATTTAACTGCATTCTTTAAGCAGAGAGACTGTGTGCTTTCGCATATGTTGTTTAAGGGTGTATTACAATTGTGTTGGGAAGATAATTGGCAGCTGGCGCTTCTGTTGGTATGTATTTAAAATAACTATTAATATTTTCTAATATCTCGTTTAAAATATATCTTACTTTATAGAACATCATTTGATTGTTTAGGTGGATTTTGCTTTTGATAGCAGTATTCGATATTTTCGTAGAAATCAAGCGCTTGAATTATTACTAATTTTCTATAATAATAACCGATTATTGAACATGAATACCAAGTATGCCGATATAAGAATGAAATTAGAAACGACGCTTTATAAAAATACTATAAATACATTTAAAGAGACATGTAATCTACATGTAAGTGATGGACAGTCTACTTTGTGTAATAGTGTTAGTGCGCAGAAAAATGTTTTGCAGAAATTTATTGGACATCTTTTGATGCTATTGCGCCTTGTTCACGCACGATGTTTGACAAAAGCATGGGATTGGCAAACTGTTAAAATGGCATTAATAAATTACAGAAGCCAATACAGTCTTTCTGGAGATACAAAAATTGCCTACAACAAGCTGGCAGCAGACATTGGAGTACTTCTCAATTTGTAGGTGGAATAATTAATTTTATTTAATTCTCAAAAATTGTCTGTATGTTTTACACACGCACGCGCGCACGTATGCACGCATGTACGCATGTACGCATGTACATACATACATATATTATATATATATATATATATATATATATATACATATTTTTTTTAACTTATGATTTTTATATGATTATGATGTTTTTTATATTATTTGATATAATTTATCATTAGGCCATCAAAGAAGAATAATACTAAGTTAAATAATTCGAATGATACTGTTTCACAAAGTAATGGCAAACAAAGCATCGGATTTCAAAACGGAAAAACAAGTGATTTGGAAGAAGAAAAAGAAGAAGAAGAAGAAGAACAAAAAGAGGCTGTACATAGTAATAACGAACAGAAAAAGAGAAGAAAGAATAAGAATAAACAAAGGGAGAAACAATTACTGAAGAAAGAAGCGCGTGAATTACGCGCGAAAATTATGTCTCAAGATATAGAATCGTTTAATTTTAGCAGTGTCAGTTTACCAGAAAATGAAGACACGACAGAATTCATTCAAAATGGGAATTTACATGACCAGTCTACGAACTCGAAAGCACCACAGAAAAGAAATCAGACGACGGAGAATGATCGTGAATCCAAAAGAAGAAAACGTATTAATCCTATTTGATAGAATTTATAAACTTATAAGAATAAAAGATGATGAAATATGCATATAGCGCGAAAATTAAGAAATGTTTAGAGTACGCCAAATAATTATTCATACGTGAAATAAAAGGTCTGTGTACATGTACAACTGTAATTATTACTTTTTGTTATGAAAAATGAATAATCAGTGATACATCAGTTGATTATTTAAAAATTTATATACTGATTTTACGTAAAAAAAATACGTATTGATTCTTTTTTACCTCTTTAGTTGATTAAATGGTAGAGAAATAAATATAAGAAATAAATATACAAGGATCAAACTGGTCTTTGGTTAATTGACACGAAGTCTAAGAATGAATGAATTATTTTTAGAATTATCATTGAATCATCATTTTAATCATAATTATATTATGTACATTATTTCAGTTATAATTTCTAACGAATATTTATTGGACTTGTTGGAATAATTTACATTTACACAGACACATCTTTTTATTATATAGTTGATTTTTATTGTTTTTTATTTTGGATATGTGTGTATATATGTATATGTACACACACACACACACACACACACACACACGCACACACATATATATATGTATATACAATTTCTCTTTAATTACATTTATTTATCTTAATAAAATTATTGTAATAACAAGTTTAGACACACATCCTAAATATTTTTTGTAATTATTATTAAATTATTATCGGTAATATTTTTTTCTTAAAATCTACTCTTGTTTATACAGTTGTACAGTGTTTTTTATAACTCCTATGTATTACTGTTTAATTTTTTGTATAGAAAATGCATGTACGATAAATTCATTATTCGTGAATATTTTGAAATTGACTTTTCACGGGGCTTTTCAGAGTTTGACTTCTTTTTCTATATTCCAAAGCTGATTCATAATCTTCTTTTTATATTAAATCTTTTGATTAATCTTACTGTCGTGGACCAATCACAAAGCTATATTATCATCTTGAAACATTACGAAATAACAGACTATGAATACTTTAGTTGTTCATTAAAATTGATGCCATTATCGATCGGTATTAATTAACATCAGTTATGACTTTTCTAACGGTATGACGGTCGGTCATAACTGCGCGATCGTTGTTAAATTGTGTAAGAATGTAAAAGAGATGTGTTGATATGACATAATCATAATGTTACTAGTCGTTTGTTGAGCTCGATAAGTAGAATAGAGCACGCGCATTCGAGAGGATAGAACGAATTACTAGAGCTCTCGTTTGTGTGGAGCGGGAGAAAAGGTCGGCGTGGGCCAGCGAGGAACTGGCTGACTGAGCTGACTCAGATCAGTCACTTTCCGAACCGAAGAAACATCTTGTTGCGATATGTTGCGCGTGCTAAAGAGCTTTCATTGCTTGCGACGCTACTCGTCTGCGGCTTTGCCGGCGCCGGATACAAACCCTCCAATTCTGTACACTGGTGTAAGTACGACGATATAACGAAGAATGCATTTATCATGAAGTATACTGCGTAAATTCATGTCACGGTCTCTGATACGAATATAGTGTTTGTGCCAAATTCTTTAAAATTCTCATGAGCTTCGAAAGGAGTAAAAATAGTATATTAATGGAGAGTGATAAAATAAAAACGTTAGTAAAAGCAAAGTAGAGGTAATATGTAATTTTATGGGTATTTTTGGAAACTTATTGATGGACATCTGAATCTGTTCGGAAGGGAAAATATTCCGCCATTATTCTAAAGATGCTTTTAGATTCCCATCTTTCGATATCATTTTATCCTTGTTTAATACATATCTTTGGATCATTCGTGTCCTGCGCATTTCTTTAATTTGTATACAACATTATATACAATAGTTTTATATAATAATTTATTATAAATATACAACTTTCTAAAGATGTTAATATATATAAAAATTGCTTAATAATTTTTATATACTTGTAAAAGTAATAAAAATGAATCCAAAACGCGAAAGACGTATGTAATGAAAATGCCAAAAATTGAGGGTTAATATTTAGTTAAAATGATACTTTGGTAATACTCGGGTGAAAATCTGAACAGTTTAAGGCTTAAATTATAAATAGGACTAAATGTTCATTTCCATCAAAATAGGCTAACTTTAATTTTAGTTTAATTTACTTTTTGTTCTTTTCAAATTTTTAGAACTAGGAAAAGATAAAAAGTAAGTTGAACCGCAAGATTAAAATTAATCTACACTTGTGGTAACATAATGGGAATTCGTCTTACGAATCGGTTGAATGCCGCACAATTCTACCAGTCATCCTTTCACGCGAACCGCATATGTTAGCGAAAATATGGCAAATATGTTTGCCAAATAAATTTAAGAACCGATTATGCTATCTCAGATAATCAAAGGGCAATTGCCATTTTGCTGTCATTTATTCTGCATTCAATTTCACCAAACTAAAGCCAAGGTGTTTCCACAAAAAAAACTGTCTGTTGTTCTGATGTCACGTAAAGTTTTCCTTAGAATTCAGCAAACTGCTGGCAAGTTGTTATCATGCGTGCCGTCAGTTTGCTGTCAACGTGATGAATTTATTATTCCTCAATGTATACTCTTATAATTTCGTAAACTCATGAAATCTATTTGCCCTCCTGATGCTAACTTAGTTCACATTAGATTCCAATGACAGCAAATTGAAAATAATACATGCATCAATTTGTCCTATATGCTAAATCGCTTGGCTATCTGAGATTCAAGATAAATTGGCGGCGAAAATCGAGGGATACACAGCAGTATCGATGAATTGACCCATGGAATGGAACCGCCATTTGATATCGATAATTATGGTAAACATATTATCTAATATTCGTGACCTTGTGCCGAGGAGACCAGACAACTTTCCAAAAGTCACATGCACAAAGTTAAAAGTTCGCAACAGTTTGCCGTTAAATAAATACTATTATAATTCGCAGCGACTGTAACTCGAAGAGTAGTGTTGGCTAATTTAATTCTGAATTTATTTACTCAATGATTAACTTGTTGAGTTATCTCATCTGTACTATTTTTTATTAACGTGGATGGAATTATGTTGTTCAAAACGTAGAAAAAAAAATTAAATCAGATGAAATTAAATCAGTTCTATAAATAAGTTAATCGGAAATTGATTAAAGTTATCTTTAATTTGCTCAAAGAATAAAAATTACTGTTCTTTTTAAGCATTGTGTCCACAATATTAGAAATTATTTCGAGATCTCGGACGAATATATATAATATTGATCAATTCTTTCGTCCGTATTGATCAATTGGCCGAATTATTGCAGTCTTTTTTTCTCCTTCAAGATCGCTAGAACGACTTGTATTCTCATCATAGATATGATAAGGTTCGATTATTTGTAAACTGCTGATTTGTTGTTGTAACATTAACAATTAAAGCCCACTTGAGACATATTTGCGTTAGATTTCACTTAATTTTTATTTAATTTATAATTTGTAGCTCCTTATTCTATTTAATTTAATTCACAATTTGATATTTTTGATTTATAATTTAATTTAATATATAATTTTCTATTTTCTATATTTTTTTATTGCTAGTTTAATTAAACCTATTTTCTATTTTCTGTATTTTTCTTATATTTTAATTTCTTATATTTTAATTAAATTTATATTTTATCACGTTTATTTTGACAAGTGTATTTTAATAAGTAACAATTAATGTATGTGTTTTATATATATAATTCTTCAATCAAATTTGAATTCTAAGCTACACAATATACGTTAAGTAAATTGCGTAGGGATAAGCAAAACAATTATTAGGGAGTTTTTATAATAACGTGAATTAAGTAAAGTCATGTTGTTTCTTAGTTATTAAAAAAAAGATATCTGAAGAACCTAGCTGATCTTAGTATTCACCGTATCTGAATAAAATTAGAAAGTTTAAACCGTTATAAATAAAAATCTATAGAATATAAAAAGGTTTTTTATGATCATATACGTTTATGACCTTCATTTAACAATGTCGGTATCTGAAATGACATCTTCTCTCACTGAATGGATGACTCATGTTAAAAATATATATATGGGAAAAAAAGATTTTTACATTCATCACTATATAAAAATTGCACAAGAACAGAATAACAGCGAATTTGATAAATGATTCTTTAAAGTAATATTTTTTCCGTTTATTTTTAAATCTGATTCGTCTCGATTAAATCTGAAGACTCTGAATTTTAGACCATTTGCAATTCAATCATTTGTGGCTTTTTATTCCATCGGAATGAAAAAATTGAAGATTTAGACGCACATATATATATGTAATGATATATTTTTACATTTAGATAATATTAATAATCACTCGTAATATTAATTTTCATGGCAATCGCACTATCTAATCGAAATTTTATTTAACGAAAGCCTGAAATGTAATATTTCCCAGGGATCGAAATCTAGAGATTAATGAGAATTTTGCCGATAACAACATTATACATATCATTTATTACAAGCAGATGTTTAATTTCAAGATATCAAGTTATTATATATATGCACATAATTTAATTTTAAGATATCAAGTTATTGTATATATATATATATATATATATATATATATATATCCAAAGGTCAAGATCGAATATTTTTTTTTATTCAACATAAGTAAAATGATTTACTGAAAAGTCAAACTTCTCTATGTCATTCTATATCTTATTGTAATAAGAAACTTTTAAGAAAATTATTCTGTATAACATATAAAATACATAAGATTGGAATGTTTGATCTATGCGCATATTCAATTAATTTAAAAAATGATAATAACTATGAACTTGTTAATAATATCTATTTGCATAGATATTATATAATACCGAGTTACGTCATTTATAATGTCCTTTATATTTCTTGATGTGAGTAACGTAAGGAATATTAGAAAGGAATGTTAGAAACGAAGAATTTATTTTTATAAGCTTTATATCTCGTATATATGTGACATTTTTATCAACAACAAAACAGAACTAATGTATTATGTATTTTTTTTTGTGTACATAGTGCTACACCTGCTACGACAGATAAAAAATGCTATAAGAGTAATATATCGCATAAATGTATTTTACTTCGTTTCAGATATTCATTAATAATGAATGGCACAAATCGAAGAGCCAGAAGACCTTTCCCACCGTTAATCCCGCCACGGGCGAGGTAATCGCTGAAGTACAAGAAGGTGATAGCGCAGACATTGATTTTGCGGTACAGGCTGCTAATAAGGCTTTCAAAAGAAATTCACCATGGAGAACAATGGATGCTTCTCAACGAGGAGTTCTTTTGAACAGATTGGCAGATTTGATCGAACGCGATCAGAAATATATTGCGGTAATACGCAATATCGATACTTGATATATGCAAGAATTAGAATTACTGATCAACTGATAAATAATCTTTAGAAGTCAAATTAAGAGTATTCATGCTTTTACGATATCGTTTTCTTTTAAATTAATGCAAAAAGATAATTATAACATATTTCGCGAACTTTTTTTCTTAAAAGAATTAATATCAATAACAACCAATAATAATCTATACGTAAAAAATATAGTTATGTTATTTATTCAATCAATTATTTCTCGTAGTTGTGTGTTAGAGATATTAAAGTGTTTTTTTCTTATACTGTGAACGTAATAATTCATTACGTGGTATTTCCATAAACGTTTTCCTCCATTAAAAAATGTAATAAATATTTAAGCACGTATCTTTTTATCGAATTTTACTTATTTATTTTTCAAAAAAATTCAGAATACTTTTAGAATAAATTACCATGGAACTTTTCAAAGCTATTCCTGAATATAAAATATTTCCTGGTGAACAAATTTCGCTGAAATTATTTTACGTTTTAGATTTTAGAACATTTCAACGAAATTGTTGAAAATTTGCTGAAATTTCATTGAAAGTAAATTTCAGTTAACAATCACTGAAATTAAACTAAAATTTTTCTAAAATTGAAAATTAATTAAAGCTGAAATTTTGCTGAAGTGTTTCAAAACGTGAAATAATTTCAGAAATTTTTCCATCAGGGCTTGAATCGAATAAGATTAATGGATCGTCCAAACTTTTTTACAAACGAGCTAATTTATTTTCTTTTATATTTCAGTCCTTAGAAACTTTAGACAACGGCAAACCTTATTCGCATGCATATAATGTGGACGTGTCTATGAGCATTGCTGTATTGAGATATTATGCAGGATGGGCTGATAAGAATCATGGGAAAGTAATCCCAGCCGATGGAAAAGTATTTGCCTATACCAGACACGAACCAGTAGGAGTATGTGGTCAAATTATTCCGTGGAACTTCCCCATTTTAATGGCAGCGTGGAAATTAGGACCAGCTTTAGCTACAGGTAACGCATAAATCATATATTTTATTTTAAAACGTTGCTTCTTTTATTTCACTGTAATTAAAATGAAATCTTTGGAGTCATAATATTCTACGACATATAAAGTGAGAATCATTATTTTATTCCTTAGGAAATGTTGTTGTTCTAAAACCTGCTGAACAGACCCCATTAACGGCTCTTTATATGGCCCAACTGACTAAAGAAGCTGGATTTCCCGGTGGAGTGGTCAATGTTGTTCCCGGTTACGGTAAAACCGGTGCAGCATTAGTTAATCATAATAGAGTCGACAAAATCGCATTTACGGGTTCTACCGAAGTCGGCCAATTAATAAAACAAAATGCTGCTATAAGTAATTTAAAGAGAACTACGCTGGAATTAGGTGGGAAATCCCCTAATATCATTCTTAAAGATGTCAATGTAGATAAAGCAGTGGAAACAGCGCATTTTGGATTATTCTTTAATATGGTAATTTATTTTAATGTGTCATTTATGCATAGGCATCTCTTCTTTCTTTAATTCGTATGTCGTTTATTTTAAAATTAAATTTTTGCCAGGGTCAATGCTGTTGTGCAGGATCAAGAACTTTTGTTCAATCGAATATTTATGACGAATTCGTTGAAAAAAGTGCACTTCGAGCTAAATCTAAGACTGTGGGAGATCCATTTGACTTGAAAATAGAGCAAGGGCCACAGGTATATTTGAATTTATACCAGATTAGATATCAATCGATATATAATTAATATCGTATTATTAATTTTATAATCAATAATATAATGACATTATTATTATATTAATATTGTTTTTTAAGATTGACGAGAATCAGCTAAATAAAATTATGAATCTGATACAATCTGGTAAAAATCAAGGCGCTAACTTGGTAACAGGTGGCGAACGCATTGGCGATAGAGGCTACTTTGTTGCTCCAACGGTATTTGCAAATGTTAAAGACGATATGACTATAGCTAAAGAAGAGGTAAGCATTAAAATTGTTTGTAAGACGTAATGTAATATCGGAATTGAAATAAAATCATTCTTTTGGTAGATATTTGGTCCAGTTCAGCAAATCCTAAAGTTCCACGATTTAGAAGAAGTTATTGAACGCGCTAATAATACCGATTATGGATTAGCTGCTGCAGTTTTAACAAATGATCTTAGTAAGGCGAATTATATAGTGCAAGGTCTTCGTGCTGGTACTGTATGGTAAGTTATTTGGAAATATTGTAACGAATGAAGCTCTAAAAAAAGACAAGTTAATCTCGTTATTAATTTTTATGCAGGATTAACACATATAATACGATAATTCCTCAAGTGCCATTTGGTGGCTTCAAAATGTCAGGACATGGCAGAGAACTTGGAGAATATGGTCTTGAGGCATACACGGAAGTAAAAAGCGTAATTGTTCAACTTGAACAGAAAAATTCATAAATGGTTGTCAAATTCTTATCAAAGAATCATTTTATAAGCATTTTGAACATTTTTACAAGCATACACTGAAAAAAAACAAATATAAGTAATTTTTAACAATAAATTATAAAAATCTATTGGGTGGTTCAGAAAGTTTGTGCCGATTTTGAAGGAAAATTGAAACGCAGAAAATTTAAATTATATAGGTGCCATTCTGTTCTACAACCTTTCTCCATCTTTCAGGCAACTTGAAAATTCCGTCCTTCCAAAATCTCTCAGGTTTTTCAGTGAAAAACTTTTCTAAGTTTTTTACCTCGACCAAAG
>Ga0157364_1000044_pt1 | contig 44402 bp, 13 predicted proteins | sample AttsexASBM2_FD_111476 | JGI IMG/M metagenome (GOLD analysis project Ga0157364, IMG submission 111476) | Fungus gardens microbial communities from leaf cutter ant in Ribeirão Preto, State of São Paulo, Brazil - Atta sexdens ASBM2 | ecosystem: Host-associated > Fungi > Mycelium > Unclassified ...
ATATTTCTATTCAATATCGACAACTTTAGTGCGATCCATTTAATGTTGCAAATGTTTCATTGACCAATCAGAAGAAAGAATTTTACGAATTAATCAATCAAAGAATACTTTTTTCAAAATAAGAAAATCGAAAGAAAATCTCTCTATAATCTGTGTTAAAAATTAAAATATATCTTTAAATTTTTCTATTCCATTTTTTTGTTTATATCCAAGATTATATTACTATAAATTATATAGCAAAATAGCAATAGATTCTAATCATATTGAAATGTATATTGATTGACATATCTACAATATAATTATGAATTGGTACTTATATAAATAATTTTACATAAAAGTGCTTGAGTATGTAAAATCTATACATATTTACATATTCTTTAATTTAATTTACGAAACGCATATTAATTTTTTAATCCAAATATAATTTATGATCATAATTTGAATTTGTTACAGTTTGAAATTGTGAATGTCATGGATGTTTAAAACACTTACAGAAAAAAAAAAGAAGCCAGGATAGTTAAGTAATAACGGAACAATCCTTGGGTGAGAAAATGACTTGTGATTGATATCATAATAATTTATGATTAAAATTTGATGAAATCTACGTCTGTCAAGCCTGTCATTATATAATAATTTCTGTTTTATCCGGATTATTATTCTACTCTTTCCGGGAACTATTTTCGAGTTTAGCCCATTTCGGCGCAGGTGTTGGTGCGAGACAGGCGATGTTTATAAAGCGATGCGGAAGGTACCGTATGCTTGATAACGCGCTAGCGAGAAATTGGGAAGATATATTCGCGAGGTTGATAAGTCGGCTTGTGCAAACTCACACAGACAGACTATATACGAGCACGCATCGCGTTACAGTGTTTAGAGCAAACACACACACAGAATGTGTGTGGCGACACTTTCTCGGATAATCCAAGATGCCGCGTGCAACATAATAGAGAACGGAAGGATATAAGATACGGTTACTGTCGCGGGGTGTAACAGCGGGCTATCAACCCTCCCTAGCCGATTTCCCTTCTCTTCGTCACTTCTCCGGTTGGCGAAGACAGCCGCAGAAACTTGAGAATTTATGGCCTTGCGGCTTGCGGATTTTCGTTTTCTGCCGAACGACGTACGCCACGCCGTTCGAGATCTCCGTATCCTCGCGCGCAACGAGAAGCCGATGGAGACTCAATTAATATTTATGGAGGATCCCAACTAGCTCTATCGTTTTCGCTCTCCTCTCTTCTTTCTACTGTGTCCTTTCTCCTGCTCCATTTCCAACTATTCCCGGGATGGAGGTTGCAGCATCGGTTAAGCTCCATGCGGTAAAAAGGAATGGCGGACTGCGTTTGCTCCGACGTTCGCTATCAGTTTTATTCGCGCACTGGGATTCTTCCGAAGTATCGTTACGATACCTACCTATTTTCGAGCAAGTTCCTTGAATACGATTCTAGTTTAGTGTATCCCGCACGCTTATCCTCGAATAATACGTCTGTGACACGAATGATAAGTTAGTTAGAATGTACTTATCGCCGTCGGTTGGATATTTTTTTTACATATTTGAAAAAAAATGCAACTCTTCGTATAACATGTAACATTCCTGCCTCACTGTTCTTCCCGTTTAAATTTTTTATTGTCTTGTTAGTTTTTTTGCGCCACACGAACATGATTGTCTTCCAACTTTTACGTGGCAACGATGCATCGAAATTTCGGCTTTTCTTACGTTACATTGCAATCATAAATGCGAAAATTACTTCAGATAGAGCTTTTTACGTTCTTTATTTATGAAAGTGTCTTCTTGTTTACTACGAAACCTATATTCTAATTTTTTAAAATACTTAGAAACGGAAACTTATATACATATAATAATTTTACTTGATTTGATTTTTTAATATATATATATTTTGCCGTCTATTATTAATTGTATTTTAATTAATTTTGCAGAATATACATTTCGACTAAAATTTTTAAGATAAATCAAACAAATCCAATAATTGCGATATTCAAAGATAGAATATTATAAAATACAATAAAATGATAATTAAAGGATATAAAAGTTATATATATTATATTTCTAAATTAAAAGATATACAATTTGGTATTATAAAGATATATATTTCGCACGCTTCGTGATACTACTTAAAATTCCCTAAGCAGCTGTGGCAGCTTCACGGGATCGAGAGTAAAAGAACGACGAATGAAAGCAGTACACTAAAAAGTCTTTTTTTTCACACAGTGTAGCCAATGCCGGGCGGAGGAAGGGTCCAGTTATAAACCTTCGTGAAAGCAGGAACGAAAATTCCCCGGGCGGAAATAAAAGTAAATTAAAGCGCACGCGGTCGGTTGTTTAAAATGTAACAGCCAATTACTGACCTCTCGGTAGTACGAGGTCGTCGATCGCACGAACGAGCAAAGCTTTCTACCATTTTCCTGGTGATTTTCTTCGGAAACTCTTTCTTCATGTGTTCTCTTTTTCTCTGATACAATTGCTCATCCATTTCTGACTGTCTGTCACACTTTTTTCTACAATAATATTCATATTTGCAAATTTATTTCCATATTTATAATATATTTTTATATCAATATATTTTTAGAACAATTGAATCTTAATCCGTACTTACAAGAAAAAGGATAAGAAATGCAATTACATTTAAAGCTTATATACGCCATGTATTGTACTTTATATGTTATGTGCTAATCAAAGTTTTTCACATATTTCAAACTTTAGATTCGTTCTATCATTGCAATTATGTGCTTTTATATATGCCTTTATTAAATCGGTGTCGTGATTTAATTTAAGATCAAAGCTGGCACGTGAAGAGAAAGCATTCTTACGAAATTATCACCGGTTTAAAATTTTCCTAATTTCTTAGCGTTCTCTTTGAGAATCGTGCTAGGACAGGACATTTTCCGCCTTCTTCTTATCTGCAATTTCGTTCCATTTCCTTAGGTGCGCTTTTAAACTATCCAATTCGCTCTTTCGGATGAAAAAGTCAGCGAATGGAATGCGGAAGGAGTTTCAAATTATTCGCTTTCTAACAAATACCTAGTTATCCAGAACACGAGTTAAGCTCGAATTATGTGCGTTCTGTTTTTTTATATTCATTTGTGTGCTGAAAGACCAATCTTGAATAAGACATTCGTTCATAATATTAAAAATAGAATGATTGAAATAACAAATTAAATTTTTGAATATACTATATTATATTAATTATTATTTTATATACATATAAAAATGTGAAAATATTAAAAGTTATTGAATTATATAAGCGAAAGAAAATATCGTGTAAATACTAGATATAAAGAATAAATCTCCATTTTTTTTAGACTTTTATAAATGAATTGAATTTCAATATATAGAATTTTAAATTTATATTTAAATCAAATGTATTTATTAATTTTATATTTATTTGTTTATGTATAGTGAATAAAATAATATTGCGGGAAGTTATTTTAAAATGTCTTTTATATTATCTGCTACAATCTTTTTTATAAACTGTAAGATCTTTCCATGAAATATTATGCAAAATAATAACGCGGATATACTTTAACTTATTGAAGCGTTGCAATATATCGATCTTGCAATATTAACCTATACCAGATATATCTCTCATGGGAATAAATCCATTAGGAAGGATTCTCCTTGTAGAAGACTTGTCGATTATATCACTCAAGCTAATTTAATAATTTATAACCGCGTAAGATATAACTCTGGCGAATTGATATTCGGATTGGAATTATCAATATTTCAATTGTATTTTCCTGTACGGGTCATAGTTTAATTTTGTTTTCGTCTTAAGCCGCAAATGAAGTGCGTTTATTTCAAACACGTTGCAGACGACCGCCGTCGACATCGTTATCGGTCTACACTCTTATCTTCTTTTAACTTATAGCCCCCCGCCGACGCGCATTAGGAAGATACTGGAGTGGATGAATGTTCGAGCGAATGGCACTCGATGCTGAAGTAGATGGAGGCCTGCTGTACATAAGTCTGCTCCATTAATCAGCTAGCAAACGGCATTTCGCAAGCTCGCCAGTTACTTGCGCGACTCGATTCTCAGGATATTGGCCACTGTATACCGCATGACCTTTCGAAAATTTATGTCGGTCCAAAGCCCCGACGAAGCTCGATCTTCCTACGATAGTAGATTCCACTTGAAACGCACAGCGATTTCTTTCACAACTGCCGGCAGTCGATGTCCCGGAAAAGAAACCTGGAAAAAATACAACATCGATATTCGTGAATAATGGAGCGGAATTCGTTTTAGTAACGTTTTCAATCGCGATTCTGCAGGTGATAGTATTATATTACAAGAGAAATTGTGACACATAAACCTATTTTGTATCATTGCTTTTTCTATGGTCGAAGGTTTAGCTTGTACGCATAGTCGATTTATTGTTTTACATCACTACCAATTACGATATAAATTTTTACTGAATAATAAACCATATGGTACAATTTATATACGGAGCTTAGCGGCGGAAAAATGCGTCACAGCCGCGATAAATTCAAATTTTATCACCACGCAAGTCGAAGAGGAATCGCTCTAATTCCCTCCGCCGTATGCATTAAACCGTATTGCATTACGTAAGAAACACTCACACCATTTTCATTGGTAAGCCTCTTTCAGTCGCGTTCGTTCCGCGGTCGTAAAACCACAATTTATTAGTCGTGCAATCCCACCGTTTCGCGAGCTTGTGGCCCGCTCGAGTGGCGTCTGCACTTTTTCAAGCGCGAGTCGCGTGGAACGATTGCAAGCGAGCTTCGGGTTTCGTAGACGGGAGGACGTTGACATCCATGGAATTAGGCGAGGAAGGAACTATTTATCAGGCATGTATACTGTAGCAGGCATTTTCTATGTAATCCGCGGGAGAGTGGTGCAGGCGAGACAGGGAAACGCGGACAACTCGCTATTGTTCCGAAAGCCTCGATCCACGGAATTCGGTCCTTCGTCTCCGTCCGTCGGGTGAGCCGGAACTGCCTCCGTAACGGTGGGTTCGCCGACTCCATTGTATCGTTTGTTTTCACAAGAGGAAAGCCCAATGCTCTCTCAGTAACACAGAACGTGGCTGCGGTACAGTGCGGTGGAGGATACACTCGACGTTGGTCGCGGTGGATTCTCAAGTCTGAAGACCGCGCTGACATTCGGTTCTGCACGGCACTCTGCCAATGAATGCCGTTATCCTTCGCCTAATAACCATCCTGATCTTTGCATTGTCTGGCCGGAAGTGTTACGCGTGGAATGGCGAGATCCTTCAATCGAGCATCCAACCGGATGCTGCTTTCGATTGGCCGAATCCCTCATGAGTACCAACACGCTTAGATCCACTAAAATCCTTTCTCTCAGTACAACAGTTGTCGGGACAGTTTACGTCGAGACTCGATCGAACAGGAAGGCACGCGAACATGTATTGTGCACATTAAACGGTATGTCAAACTATTTTACACCAAGTGGTCGCAGATTGACTTCAAAATGATGTTAATTCAGCTTCGGGATTGAGCACATTGTAAATTCTCTCAATCGTATGAGCAGGAAAATGCAGTAGTTTGAAACTATCGATGATTACGCTATAAAATGTTTAATAGATAAGTATATAGTTTATTTCTCGTATTAGAGGAGAGTTATGTATTGGTCGTCTAAATCGTACTTTATTAATATATTTTATATTATATTATTACTTAATATGTATGAACAATATTTAGTAACCAAAATAAATGAGAAATTAGTAATGTAGACAAAAATTTAAGATATTAGTTAATTATAACGTATTAATGATTTTATTACTATAATATAATATTTTATTTTTAATTGGTTTTATTTATAAATTCAATACTTTTTTTCAAAGGAAATATGATTTAAAAGATTAATATAGATATAATTTTAGGCCTAAATCGTACTTTTTGTAGCATGTTACCAACAATTTTTATAACAAATTAATTTGTTATTGGTGAAAAGAGAGAGTTAAACATGTACAATAGTAATAAATGTTCGAAATATCAAGTTGAAATTTCTAATGTGTGTGTTCATTTGCTTATAAATCAGTATCAAATAGAAAATATAATTTAAAAAAATGATTAAGTGATATGCATTTAGCAATCTCTTTCTTATATTTCGATAGACAGTTCTATTTTATTTTTAATATGACATAGAATGCTATCAAAATTTAAAAATTTATTCAAAATAATTTGCTCTATTATTATAAATTAAGCTTTGAATAAAATAGAAGTTATATTAAATAGATATTATATTATAAAAGTTATACAACGTCGTTCAAATTGGAACTTTGCTGTAATTTTAGTAATTATGCATATGAGAAATTAATAGTAGGAAACTATGCAGAGTTTTAATTTGGAAAAAATAAAAGATTTCATACGACTGATTAGTTTTATATATAACAGAGAAGAGTAATTTACATTGTTGAATGAAAATAATATGATACAAAGTTATATAGACAGTAATAAAATCAGAAATATGAGTGTGGGTGTAAGGATGTACATGAGAAGAATTTAAACAATTTCATTTTATTAAACTCGAATTACATGCTAAACAAAAGTTTGGCATGTGAATTCCCCTGCAAACTTGTGATAAATATGCGGTATGTTATCGTGCCAGTGATAAATCGCCAACGCTTTTCGAATCCACGTGAGCGTTTCGCGTAGAAAACTACATGAATCAGCGATAAGCTGCGCTGCGACAGGCTGGCTAGATTATATAGAAAAATAATCAGAAATAAAATAAGATAGAGAGACCATATCTCGCAAAATCGATCTTGACGACAAAATGGTGAACGAAGAATTGATTATGAAGTCATTAAAGTTATGAGACCCATGCTATGAGGAATGATTTCACTAAGTACCTGATAAGAGTGGAAGCATTTCCCATAGCCGGGGTTAAAGCGGCAAGTTCCTCGATTATGAATCACCTGAGGTGTTATATATAAAGCGCGTAATTGGATGAATAGCGAAGAATGGTGTATCCATCTAGATGGGATGATCAATGGCCGCTGGGCAGCATTGTGCACTCATAGACTTCAATTACATCTTTATCGGCCGGCACCATACCCATACGATACATCATCCGCGTTGCCTTATATCTTGTTGGAACTTTCGAGGTCAGGTAAAGATTTAAGTTTGGTCGAGTGACGGATAATCCAAACTGGCGTTCCATGCTCGATGAACGAGGGTTGACTTTTGAATAAAAAACGAGCACTGACATGCACGCGACAACTGGAGCGATTCGAGTATTTTATTAATACTTTTAAACGATTTTTATTCTGGTTTTATTCTTTAAGTAACTTTCTAATAAATAGATGAAGATCAACAATCTTCATAATTTAAAAAAATTTTCATAATTTTCATTATTTTCTTACCTTATAAATTTTTATATAATTTTTAATAATATTTATTATCAATTAACTCTTAAACGCATTATGGGAACATACACTTGAATGGCATACTCAACCCAATTTAACCATTTATAACTTTCATAAAAATGAACGAATTTGAACATTTTTTTTTAATCGAAACGCCAGATATTAAGGAATATAATGGTAACAAGTAAAAATATGTATCTTTATTAATAAAAAAATTATAAACAATGGAAAGGCAAGCGTTTGGAAAAAGAAAAGCCGAATATGTTATACCGAAAAGACGCATAAGAGTTAATTACACCAAATTCATATAAAAAGACTAGACATCTGTAAATAATTTACATTTACTCGAAATTTTTATGGAATATACATTACTTTCTCTACGATAAGATTAAATAATATTTCGTAACGTTTTTGTATTCGTCTAAATACATGCATTTGAGACCCGTTCAATTCTGGCACAATGTTAACTAGAGATGAATCAGAGATGCTTTTATGTTGCATATCCTAGGAGTTGTCTCCCACGAGTTCGATATTCTTTGTAAATGACAGATAAATGTGAGCACCTCTGAGGTAATCTAGACTCTATTGCCGTTATCAGGAACGGCGATCAGAGCTGCCTGTTTCCCTTTGAGCCAACCGGGTCAACCGACTGCAGTGTCAACATGTCGGAAGTACTCCTATAACGGATCCCTTCATAAGCTCGGAACTCCTTTTCTTCCTTCTACTCTTATATTCAGTTTTTGTACGTTCTGTCGACTGCAGGTAATGGTTATTTGCGATAACGCGACCTAGCTCGCTACTCGCAACTATCGTCAGCCGTTTTTTAAATACATATTTTGTGTAATATCGCAAACATCATCATTGAACAAGTCTTCTTTCTTTATAAGATTCAATATTAATTATTGCATATTTTAATTAATTTAGAACATAGATATAAATAATATTCCAATTATTAGACATACAATATTTATGTGGTTTTTAAGCGATATTATTATTCAAATTCAACATGAGATAATATTTCTACTTGATATTATACGTTAACTTTTAAACTCCTTTATACCTCAATCAAAAATAAAAAGTTAAATATGATTCTTTTTAATTAAAAAGAAAAAATATTATAGTTATGATCTAATATGACTGTGTAATATGACTGTGTAAATAAACCTAATATAAATTGATATAAAAATGATATAAAAATTGAAATAAAAATGATATAAATTGATATAATTACAAAATCATTGTTTATTCATATCGTATATAATAAAATCGGTATGTAAGCATTTCTTTTACAGTCGTAAATCTATCTCGAACTTTCTGTATTTACTAGAACTCGTCTGAACGAGTAGCTTATTCTTTCACTGATTTCCGTAGTTCAGTCTTGCTTGCTTATTCATAGAATGACTAATCCCAGTCAACTTCAGGACGATTCAACGTGGCAACGTTTATCCGTCATTTGGTTTGCTGGAATGGAGCTCTGCTCATCTGACTAGTGGGAAGCTTGTCGTATTTGCCATCTCTCTTTGCGCCGTTTGCTCTACTTCATTTTCCATTTCTGTTGAACGATAACAGAACCTCGTTGAACACTGTAGGGGACATTGAGGCGGAGATGCGCAGAAGACGCCGTGGATGAGGAGCACGAGATCTGGGTAGAAATGGTGACACGCGGACATGAAGCTCGTTTCGAAAGAAGATGAAGAGAGAAAGAAAATGAGACTAGCATTTTAATCACGTACTTTCAGTTACATGAGGATATGGCACATAGATTCGCTGATATTCTTCTTTCAGAAGTCGTCCTGTCCAACCGAGTACTCCGTTTTCATCAACGATAGCTAGCATTTCCCTTGGTACAACGTTACCCTTTACTTTCGGTCTTTTGCGTCAACTAGTGTGATGTATTCGTATGCATACTCTGTTCTGATCTTCCTTTTGGCGACAGCCACACGATTAATGGGGTTTTTCACGAAGACGCGTAACTTTGCGAGGCACTGCACAGAAATTCGGTTGACCTGAAAGCTTCGACCAAGATTTTCGAGTTTACTTAGCCGCATCAGAGAGATGGCACGATAGTGCTTCCAAGCTTTCCTCCAGCTTCGTTTCTCCACTCTATTCACTGTACCGGACGCTACGGTTAAGATTGGTTATATGCTTCCGAATACCGATCTATATCTCGTCGCAATTTCGAGGCATGAAGATTTCAGATAAAATTTTGCAAATGAAAAAGTCGACTGAAATTAAACAGTGTTATTTTTTAAACGTGTTGCGAAGATACATTGTCTCTTATCACGATTTAATTGTTGTAAAAAGATTAATTATTTGAGAAAAAATTTTATCGCTTGATTATATATAACATTGCATGCATTGGCGTAACACATCTGGACGTGATAGAATTGCATGTTATTTTTGACAAAGATTATATAAATAGTTTGTCAATAGACTGAAGAGTCATCTAAATTTTTGCGTGTGCTGTTGTGGTGACTTTAATTTATCGTGAAAAATTTAGATTGCTAACGAGGTTTAAATTGCTTTCGTGGCAAGAAAGAAGGATTCCCGTCGCAATCTTGATAACGGATCGATGCGACGATTTATTTGATAAATCAATGGAGCAGACTCTAAATTGTTCGTTCAGCTCAATGTAGGTGCCCACAAAGCAATTAAGAACCATGATTAACGGCCGTCTGTGTAACTCCCGGTAAAGTTTAGTCGAGCTAGCCTTTCAACCGACATCCAGTATGTTGCAAATCGCTTTGGTTATATATGCCTTGCAACCGAATATTGGATTCTATCACATACATATATGTATCATCAAAATATATGTATTTGACTTTTACTGTAAAAAAAGCTATCTACATATACATAACAGCTCAAAATATTTTAGTAGAATATTAAATAATGTCATTTATAAGTGTAATTATTATTTCTTTGGTAACAATAAAATTTTAGCACATTGCGCTATAAATGCATATGTGGTTTAAATTACGTATAATTGTTAGAAAATAGTTGGCTCGTTGTGATTTGAAATGATTGTTGTTAATAAGGTGCGGGCTAATACAGGTCGCGCGTATCGCATAAACTTTGAGTGTGGGAAAACTGCTGCTTACGTTGCATTCGCTTAATATTATTTTGGGGCCAATTAACTCGGTGGAAGTGTTACGCGATTGTTTTAATGGGCTCTAATTATTTGGGGATGCTGTTATGAAGTTGGTAACCGTCCGGGGACGTCCGAGTGTCGACGACGGGAAAGTGCACTGCGCAAACTGGAAATGGATTTAGTTTGGAATTTCGTGGTCTGGAAAATACCTATCTTTCTCTCTCCCTCTTCTCTCTCTCTCTCTCTCTCTCTCTTTTCTTTCTTTTTCTCTAACCATCCTAACCGCGATATTTTCCGTGATATTTATTATTTTTCGTAAAACAAGGCAAGATTCATTGTCGGTTGATTGCTGATCTAATGAAATATTGTAAAAAAATTCTGTTTTCTTTTCCATCGATTGCAAAAGCAAATACGAGTTTAAGCTTAATAATATATCGTACGTGACATTTAAATTGTAATTGATTATTCGTTTAATGTTAATCTCATTTCTAACATCTTACGCCGATGAAATGTAAAACTTGAAAACAATTCATTTAATTAAGTATACTATTTTTTACTATTACATTTTAAGCAAAACATTTTTGAAAATCTAAATGTCTCAGCTAGAATTTCTTATAATTTCCCTGTCTCTTTCCATGGAAGTTTGAATCTCCTATCTCAGATCATAATTCGCGGATTCGGTTTGAAGTGGTTTCCCTTTACAGATGGAATAAAGATGGGAAGTTCTTCAACAAACACTTACCTTTCTTCTTTCTTTCACGTTTCTTTTCTCTTTCGAGCCTTCTGGGCAGACAGTCTGATGTCGCGTGTTTCTGTTAACTAATCATTAAACTTGTCTGTACCGTGGTCTGTACTCAGTTAAATGGCCCCCTTTCACCTTTCCTTAATCTTTCATCTAATTTTTCAACAAGAACTTTCATCCTGTTATCTTTATTAAAAAGCGAGAATCGTATAATATTTATATAAAAAGTTGACATTTGATATTATAAAATTAGATAAAATTACAAAATTAGATAAAATTGAAACGTATACATATGATATTTGATTAATTTAAATTATTTCATATTCTAAAGTTAACCCTTTGTCTGCAATCTGGCACTTTTTTTTGATACAAGCAAAACTTTACTTTTCAATTTTTCTGAAATAAAGAAAAGGGTGGAATTAGTTTTCCCTCCTCAAATATTTTATAATTACGTAATATCTATTTTATAATACAATAGAGATGTTGAAAAGCCTGAATTTTTCCATATTTTTTAAAAGTCTAGAACAATAAAGAGATTTCAGACAAATTACAAATAGAAAGTTAATTTCATACTGTTTCCCAATATATATATAAAACAATCTTTAAAGTATGAAAGAAACAAATTATCATATAATGTGACTTAAGTTAATATATTGTCTAGAGAAGTACGTGTAGTAATATATCATAGCTAGAGACCATTAATTTCTTGAAAAATGGTTGACATCAATGATGACATGAAATCCTCGTCGAAGCCAAGATGTTAAGATTGATGATAACATTGACGCGTATAGAAGGTAAAGTAAAGTGGGGAGAGCATGCAATCGGTACAACAAATGGCACAAAGTTTGTAGCGCGATGGGTAAAGGTAGAGCTTTTGGTTGAGCGCTCTGGAATTCAATAAGCCGCTTATTCCAGCACGTAATGCGGTAAGCCGCGCGGAAAAGTTTACGGCGCTTGTTAGTTTCGGTATAGTAGTGCCTTAAAAGTGATGTAGGATATGTGTGTGTGGGCGGCTCTCCCGGCAGCCAGCACCACCCCTTTACGGTACGCCCTGTAGTAGTTGATAATATCTAGTAAGCCATTACTTCCGTTTTCCGGCGGACCCCGTAGCTTATCTTAAACCGGGAAGGCGGACGAGGAACCATCCGGGAGATTTAAAGTAAACTGCAGTCGGAGCTATGAAGCACTACGTGCCTCCCTTTCTTCTCTGCCTCCTCTTCTCGTTCGTCTGTTCGAAGCTATCCTTGTTGCACTTTCAACCGACCGGTATATGTACGATTGAATATGCTTGCGCAAATGCACATTTACGCATTGTCTATAACGGAAAACGACCGTTCCAAAAATCTCATCTTTGCCATCCCGCCATTCTTACTTTTCTCCCTTCCTTATTTTTCACTTTGGCGGAATCGCGTTCAATTCCGGCGCAACCACGATCGCTTTTTATCCTATTTTATGTCGCACCGAAACGTTTAGGTTTCTCAAGACTGCTTCCTAAATTGCCGTTGCTGGAAAACTTTAAGAAAAAGTAGAAATTCCGATACATATAATACATAATTATGATTTGCGAACCAACGATCGCGTGGGTCTGCTAAACCAACTTCCAGTTCAGATTATATTCAATAATTTCATATAATTGAAGAACGCAAATTTACTTTCGTCATATTTTTTTTAATTTTTTTTTATTATATCTATTATGATACATTTAAATTCTTTTTATCTTTACTTCACAATTTAATACACATTTTATACACATTATATTTTATAATTATTAAACCTTTAGATAATAAGAATCAATATTAATAATTTTGAGTTAGGTTCCAAATTTTGGTCAGTTGAAAGGCAAATTCTGATAGAGTTGAGTCCGTGGTACGTGAGGAAACAATCATCCCTTCTTGCTTCGCTTGAAGTTTACTATTTGCATAACTAAACTACATATACATCACCATCGACAGTGGCTGTTAGTATGGATGCAGGCACTTTCTCGACTGGTGAGTACAAAGTCCATATATACGCATATATACAAAGACATACGTATAAAGACGCAGGCGATTTAAACTCGAATCGTTTTATCTCTACGATGCCTCGTATCTTTCAATACGCTGTAAAATTGCGTACATTACACGCGGGCCATTTACTAAGACATTGTACGTATCGCCGGAAGACAGCTGATAGTGATAAATAAATTTTCCATTCCAATGCAGAAGCTACTTACTGATCGAACGCGACAGTCTTTCTTTCGTGGCACCAAACAAATCGCGGCAAAAAAATAAATTCCTCTCTATATAAATTTACGCTATTCATCGTAAATCGTATGACATGTGATAAATTGGAAAATGCGAAATTCATTACCGTATCCCGATCTCGTTAAGAGTCCCGGTTAGTTTGGACGAAGGCTGACGAAAAAGGGGATTACTAATATAATACGTGCGTCTCTTCCTACGAAACGGATAGGACGGAGGGAAAAGAGAAGTACGCGTTTAATTAATTACGAGCGTCTCAGAGTTTGCGGAGACTTTTCCCGCGTCTTACAGTCTCTGATCCTCGGAAGTTCTCGCGTCTCGGAATAACTCACGTTGAATCGGTTTTATCGTTGCGAGGAGAGACACGCCCGTTTACCTTGCGCGCCGTCGAAGGCAAAATTGATAATCTTTTGCGAAACTATTGCTAGCCGTTGCAAGCATTAATCACGGCATCACAACGCGACGATCAAGAGTTTGCCTAGATTTATATCCTGATAAACAAGAGTTTCATGCGGCCACTTTCTAAACTGAATTATTTAGCGAATTTTTCATCGGTCGAAGTAACGAACGCAAAAGCCGACTGTCCGTAACGAGCTTTTTTTTTACACCCGTCGAAATCGCGTTTCTTTGGAACTATCCGGTCGAGTCGCTGCCACCCTAGCGCACTTTTAAATCCGCCTACAAACTCCATTCTAGTACTTGATAAACATTTCATTGTTCGTTACTGTGCTTTACCGTGCGCGCTGTTCCGAGTATACGCTCGACAAACCACAAAAAAAAGATGAGAGTTCCAACGAAGGAACAGTGACATTTTTACGTTCTCAGCGTGAAATAGCAAACGCGAAAGCTCGATGCTACAATGTGTTTAAAAATTAAATTAAGATTTGGGTCACGTGATGTCTCTCGCGATACTTCGAAGAACAAAGATTGGATAAAAGACTCGGTGGTGAATGCCGACGGTAATTTCCGCGCTTTAAAACTCATCAGCATCATTCTTGTGTTCTAACCACTTCTGCTTTACGTTTGAACTCACCTGTTTCTCGCCAACTATTCATACTGCTGAATAATGCCACTCGGTAAAATTTATTTTAAATACCTGATAAATGTAATTTCCTTGCAATAGAAGAGTATTAACGCGCGTTTCATGTATTATGGTAATTGTGAAAGAATTAAATGGTTAATGAACAATATCGAATTTTGTTAGGAGATATAAAATGTATATAATAATTTATAAAACATATCTAATTTATAAGTCACATGTAATCTGACATTTCGTTCCGCATCAAATTACAAAGTTATAGCTTTAATGAAAACAGTTTTTCTATTTGAAAGTGATTTTGCAATAATGATCAGCAATTGCGTCTGTAAGTATAAAATGTGTCTACAGTTATTTAAAATATTCCTCGTAATACAGTATTATGTAAACCACTCTACATCCCAAAGTTTCTTCTGATAAAAACGGAAGATTGTTGTTGAATGAGAGTATCACTCAATTATTACTAAATATAAGCTAAACACATCTTATTATATTTACAAATATAAGCACATTCTCATCATGTTCTTATTTTCAGAGTACAGCGATTTTATATTTGAATATTGTATAATACTCTGATTCAAGAACATGTTACATCACATTTTACGCTCAATATTCATTGGGACTAAAACGGCCGCAATGACAAAGCAATTTTGACTCTATTTGCTACAATTATCTTCTCTCAGGTTTAAACGCTCAAATTTCTCTTCTGTGCTGACGGAACAAGAGTGCTGACGTCCCGCGACAAAATGTTTGAACGCAACTTGGCGTGCCATTATCCTCTTCATAAGCGGGAACCTATTTTCTGGTCGGACAGGGCTTCGTGGTTGTTCTACTCGGCCGATGTCCATCGTATCAGTCCTTTCATGTCCTGTAAGCTCTCCGTCCCATCCAACCCACCATCGTTTGCAATTTACATCCTCGATAAACGGCTGGCAATGTAATGGCAATGTAGGTACGACCTGATTTTAATTCCAATTTCGAGCATAAATCTGCCGGGAGCGTTTACAGCCACGAAATCATAAAATTCCATGGAACGAGTGACATAAATTTAATATGAAACTTCCATAAAGCATAAACATAAACCGGCTGCGCGACGAGAAGCATCGAGCAGGAAGGACGATAATAGCACGGACAAGTGACAACAGCAGGCCGTGAAGGCCGTCATCGGTGCGTTTCGTAGCGTTGAAAAGTTGCTCTCAAAATTAAAATTCGAGCGTCTCCATATTTAATAATGTACCACTCACGATGTCTGAAAACGCTCGCCTCAAATGCTCGCAACGACTTTGTATGTTAACGTTCAACGTCTCAAATTAATATCGAAAAAACTCAAGCGTATATATAACTCGGCTTTATTAAGTTGAAAAATTTAGAAGCGTTGAAAAGTATTGTAAAAAAGAGAACGAAATATTTTTAATGAAATTTGAACAATAAATTTTGATAGTGCAGACGTGTAAATCAATATGTATGACTGAATTATGGATATATTTGATATTTTCGTATATATTTGATATCTTTGGTGCAGTTTATAATATCGTGTATTTGATCATCTATCTCATTTAATTTCTTCTTACAATAGACACTCTAAAAATTATATGCATAAAACAATAACTTACACTAACACTGTCGCACGAGATAAAATTGCTACGTTTTACATATATTCTATAATCTCTCTATCATTCTTTTTCTCTTTCATCGTAATTACTTTGTGAATGTCTCAGCTTTTATCTCGCTTGCTTTTCAGAGCGAAGAAAATTTACTTTCTTTATGGGTAGCTTCTGGTCTGCCAAAATCGCGTTTGCGCCGAAACGCAACGTGCATTTCCAGCTTGGAAATTTGTGCTTGAGTGTAATAGAAAAAGGCAAGGATTACAACAAGAAAAAGACAGGCGTGAACACGTGAAAATCGGTATAACCAAGGCGGCTATTTTTTCGTATATGTTTTAAAACGTCAGTCTGTTTAATGCGAAGCGAAACTGAATAGAAAACGGCATTGGGAGTTAATTCCCTCATGTCTCATTTTATCTCGTTTTCTCTATTATTGTTTCTTTTTATTCTTTCTTGTCTTTATTCTTTCTCGTATATATATATACTTCCTTTGTCATTCTTCTTTTTTTTATATAATCTGAAAATTATTATGAGGCAAACGAGCATAAAGTATTGGATTTATCGTCCGCGATTATGATTAAGTTATATTTTCTTTTTTTACGCTCGATAGGAAGTATATGTGTTTATTTTTACGCTATATTTGATGTGCTTTCACTCTAGTATTTTTGCCAGAAAATAAATTCAGAATATTCCTTCTCTCACGCGTGGATTGTATCGGAGAGATTAGCATAAAGATTAGTTTTCACCATCGAAAAATTCAATGATGCTTTAAATATATTATTTTTAAATTTTAGATATATACAACGACGCCAGAAAGAAATATTTTTATTGTAATATATGTGACAGCTTTTCAAAATATTTTATATTACATTAGGTCTGTGGTTGAACTATAGTGTATACTTTGGAACTTAAAGTGAGACAAGTACAATATATGTTTAATACACATATTTAACGAATGTAGGAAAGAGAGTTCTAGTTCTATGCAGTTCTAATGTAGTTCTAGTGCAAAAATAAAAAAAAAAGATCTATATTTATTAGCATAAGAAAACTGCAAATAAGATCAAGTTTACCTTCTTATGCATATTGCTATAACTTGATTTTACTTAAAAGAATTAATTATTATACAAATGTAATACTTACTGTATTAATGTATTAATTCATTACGTATGTTAGTGTGTTTTATTCAGTGTACCTAAATCTTTGACAATTAGTGTACTCAAAGAGAAGAGATAAGTATCTGTTAAGACGGTGCAATTTGTTCGTGCAATGTCGCAACGCGACAACACGTATATAATGTTGTCTCTTCACATCTGCTTAATGAAAGCATGTGTTGTCTGGCATAATTAGTTAAATCTGAGTACACACTTGTTATCACGATTTGCGGTAATATGTGCATCTGGAATTCTATTTTCTCGGATGTCGTGGTTTCTTCTCATGAATAAATATTAACGCTTGAGATATTCTATGAGTTTCGTTAAAGGAATAACCATTTGCACGAGATTGCTGACTCATCCGATCACGAGAAATTGGTAGCACCTTGCGACATCGTATCTCGTAACCGTCGTTTCGAGGATCAAAATTGAGAAAAAGTCTCGGAGAAGGCTGTGTAATTTTGACATCCGTCCCAACTCAAATCTTCTTCTTTTCATTCCTGGCCGCTTCTTCAAATCGCCGATATCGATAAGAGTGATATTAAAGATATAGATTTCTTCGAAGCATTGGGCCAATAATAACCTCCGAATATCGATTTTTCTATCGTAATAAGAGAAAAATGCTTGCTAGTTTCGTATATTAAAGAATTCGTCAATTTTTTTCAAAGGAAATTGGTTTTTAGGGATATAATAAATACCATATTGTGTTACAATACTTCTGAAAAATCATATATGAATCTTTTTTTAAAATGTACTATCCTTTTTGTATTGAGATATATTACTAACGAAAGAATATTGTATCTAGCTTAAAACTTTTTGAATATTTAAAGAAATTGTTTAAAGCTATTTTCTTATAGTTTTATTAAATCCTTCGACAATTGTCACTTTTCAATATTCAATCTCTTTCTTGTTCCTTTTATAATCTTGTTTGTAATTTAATGCTGTATGTAAACAATGTATTGTAAAGTATAACATTTATTTATTATGAGAATTTAGACTCTTTGATTAATTTATATTAAAAAAAGAACATACTTTTATACAATAATTAATGTATGATACGGCATATAAGACTAACAATAAGTATATTATAAAGATGCAAGTACACTGAAGATTCTCCAATAAGTAAGACAAGTGCCGCGATTTTTAACGAGCTGCTGTAATCAAATATTAGTGCATTCGCTTGGAAAATTATCTGCCGCGGTGATGACATTACTGAAGATAAGGGCGAAAGTATATAGCGACGTTCGAATTAATTAGTATCCTAGTTTTAATTAATGAATCTATTTAAACGATGAGATTGTGTGCAGTGATTTTAAAGAAAATTATTCGCTCGTAGATACAAAGAAGTATAAGCAGATATCATTCGCATAATGTTACGAAAGTATTGACGTTACATTCTTTTTTAACGTCAGCTTTTTTGAAATTATTCATGCACTAATTAATATACTAATTATTCATATTAATTTCATGTTTCAGTAAATATTCAATAACAATGTAAATTTTTTAATTTGCTTGTGAGCTCTTTTTAAAAAGAATTATTTTAATATATTTAATATTTGTGCTTAATTTCAATTTTATGAAATTAGATTACATCGTCAAACTGCGATTATGATTCAATTTCAATATATGAAGAGTTTAAATTGCATCAATTAATATATATTGTATATATTCTAAATGTAATACACAGCATATTGGTTTACCATTTCGATATACATATGGATATATAAATTGTGTGAATCGGAAATAGATACAGTTAGTTATCTGTACTTAAAATTATATCTGCAATGTGCGTATGCATGCCATGAAATCACAAGCCACTGAAATCACCAACTAGAATACGCATTAATATAGAAATATTAATCACTCCCATAGCTGCACAGAAAGATCTCGATTGTCCATTCGAATTTGCAATCGTATAGAAATTGGGATAACGTGTATGCGCAAATATTAGTGGACATGGTGTACCTATTCGAATAAACTGCTTCGCGTCCTAGATAATTTGTCACTGCAAAATCCGCGAGGATTATTTGTCGAGCTAATAATGCGGGTCCACTGTACGGATCTGCCATGCAAATGATAAAATCTGCGAAAACGCGCCCACTACGAGTAATTTGCGCATGCAAGTATCCGTAGTCGTATCTCTTTGGATAATTATTAACGAAAATCACGGGATTTACAAAATCAGATCACTCAGTCACAAATTCGTTTCTGAAATTCGATTTTTATTGCATAAAGATATAAGTCGCTTAAAATATTGGATAAATTATGACAATAAATTACAATTATTCCTTGATAAAAGTATTAATTACAGAAAAAATTACGAGATTATTAAATTATATCTATTTAACTCTTCATTTTTTTCAGGATTAGTATTTATGTAAATAAGATAATTTTTCCCGAGAATTATGAATAATTTATGAATTTTAGAAGAAGAAAGAAAAGAAGAAAAGTTTAATATTTTATCTCTGCCTATAAAAAATTTTTTGCTGTGATTAAAAATATTTTTTAAATAAAAATAAAAATAATTTTATTTCTATTTTTTATTTTATAATAGATGAAAAAATCAATTATTAATATAATCAGTTTTAGTATAGTTTACATTACCATCGACGCTGTATGATCTTTAATATCGCATTCCATTTTATACATTAATATATCACAATGATGTTTATTATTCATGCGCATATATAGCAATCGTAGAAGATCCTGAAATTTACAGTACTTGTATACAATACTATCGCGTAATTCATGCAAATTAGAGATTATACCAATTGTATCCTTTATTCCTAGTATACATATACGCAACTTTGATATTAAATGATCTAATTAACTGAAAACGCATAATTTTCATGTAACATTGATGATCACGATATCGCGAAAGTATGAATAGCATCAATTTTGAAAAAAAATATTTCGTATTGAAAATAAAGTCGTATATTTGTTAAAATATGTGCACGTATTACATAAATCTCGAGATGCCTGGCGATAGAAAAATTCTTATACCCACATCTCATTGTTAGCTTGCGATAATTTTGAAAAAGAAAATATTGATTTTCTGTTAGTTATCGATGTTTTCGATATTTTTAATAATTTTATTTTCTTATCTTAATAGTAATTAATTAATAAAATGGAACAAATTATAAATTTAATAATATTTTAATTATCAGGATGGATATTTATAATTTTTAAAAGAAATAATACATAAACCAAAATTTTATTCATCAAGACAGATAAATTTACTTTATTTAATAGATTAAAAATAGATAAAAAGGTTATAATTTTATCACGGAAGAAAATGTCGATGAATAAAAAATGCAACGTGTAATAAAAATAAATTAACAGAAATCACGTTGAGAATTACGAAAAACCACGATGACTGGCAACATAATCACATTCGCGTTGTTCGAAACAGACGTAAAAGCCGCGTGACGCGTTTACAGAGAGAAAAAGAGACAAGGCAACTCCCAATTGACGTTACAAGCACCAAAATTGTTGCAAGCGCCCGTTTACCCTGATTACCTATCAACATTTGCGGTAAAGCACGCGGAAGCGTAACCAAAATTTGCGCTATATTGAACTCGACAAACCGCGGAACTATTCTTGTCATTAGGTTAACCGCGATTATTATTCTTTTTTTTTCACAAGCATTTATCTTTAGTGATAGACATTCATGAGATGGTACACAGTGGCGGATCCCGTAAAAGTTATCGGCGCATCCTCGTCTGCGATGCGGAGATTGGTCGATATCAGAGGTCAGATAGATTATCGTGTATGTGGGTGTGCGTGTGTTGCAGCGGTTCTATGGTGACGATACAGAGGTAGAGAGAGAATTCGCAGGCACTCAGTCACTGGCCGAGAGCGTAGCGAGTGCCTCGAGTGGTGTTTTTCCTCGCTCTCTTGTACCCTGCTCTCGCACCTGACCGCAGCAACCCCAATTCGTTGTGGAGAGGCTTTCTTTCCACCGTCGATTAAGATTACTCACGTAAACACACTTAAAATACTGATCGTACATGCTGACAGCATATATTAATTGCATTCTCTCGACCTTTTCTCAAGTGCCAATTACTGTACTCCAACGTGGACGAGTCTCTGGTCGAATATCTGGATGTACAGCATGATGTTGACGACGAAGAGAGAATCGATGCGGAGCAATAGCCGCGACCCGATTTCTCGCAAAAGGGAAATCCTCCTTTGCTGTGGTCGTTTCGAGAAACAGCGTTATGGGCTTCCTCAGATTTGCGGCGTCGCGAACAGCAATCACGGATGTCTGCGATAATGATTTATCGATTTCGTGGTAGCACCGCTACTACTTCAATAAGATTTCTTAGATATCTAAGAGATATTAAAAAGTTATAAATATTAGAAGAATTATAGAAGAATTTTTGTAATAATTTAAGAAAGGTAAGAATAGAAATTGAAAATTAATAAGATAATTAATAGGATCGTGGAGTTCTCTTATGATGTATAATATATAAGATTCATCAATCTTATTTAACATCAGTCGCGTTATATTTAAGATGTACATTTTTAAAGTGCATGATTTATTAAAATTGTCATACTTCCTATTCCGTCACAATGTCACGTATAGCTCTCTAAAACGATTTAATTACAACAGGGCATGCATAATTTTCAAATAAGCGGTCGTGTGAATTTCGAGGCATGCAGGAACGAAGACGGGAAAATAATGGACCATGACGCATCTATGGGATATAGCGTAGTATTATTAAGCATTTTACGTAATCGCCCTTAATATCATCGGAGATGACTATGGACTTTCCTTTGTTATTTGCGGTAACGTCGTCGACGTCGTCGTCGTCGTCCTTGTCACCGTAAGTGCTGTGGACACCTACAGTTTGTCGGGCCACATTCAGCGTGTCCTTCTCATTAATTACGAGCCCGCGTACCTACGAAATAAACGCATTCCTCCCATTAATTCCGCCCGTGGCGATTAATCTTCCGCGACAATTAAATTGTTTACGGGAAGGAGACCGTTTCTTACGGCTAGGAAATAAATGGACAACTCGTACCGCCGCTCATGGATTCGGTTTCGTTGCCGTCGCTGTTTCTTTCTGCGAAATTACATGCGGTCACTCTGGTAGTGATAGCCTTATATACTGCAAACAAAATAATTCTCTTTAATTTTCTCTGCAGTATATAACGTTGTATAGTATATAACGTTCTACAGACTATTTGATCGAGAATTTATCAATATAATGAAACGTGAACACAAATCATGTATATCATTTCTATTCGTTTTTTACTCAGTATATTTCTTAGTCGCAAATTTATTCAGTTTCAAAGTCACGAATATTTACATCTGAGTCTGACACTCAGCATACATCTTGTCAGAAAAATTGATAAAATAAATAACAACGGCAGTGGTGGTATTTCCTCTCCTTAACAGTTTTCGAAAAAGAGGGTAGGTTGAAGTTTAACGAGTTCAGTGGGCAAAAGAATCGTCCGTAATTTTTGTATGCATCATAGCACCCTCGCCAGCAAAATGTAAATGTCAGGGTAAATGTGGGATAGGAAAAAAAATATTCGCGTATCGGCGTATAAGCAACGAAAGGGTCTGTCAGTTGCAGGAATAATCTGATGACTGAGTGACTTCTCGGCTAGCAGAGCTCTGCTAGCGGGTTTTAGGGATGGGAGCTTTCTTCTTCTTGCCGCGACTAACCGAGTGTAGTCTCACGGCGGAAAAGGTACGGCGCACCTCGTATTTGTCACTGGGTGCTAAGGGGTTGTCGGCTTGTCGCCACATAACTCTCCGAGCACCCCATACCGTGGCGTCGTGCCTTAACATCACCCTCCAACTCAGCCTCTTATGCTTCTCCGTCTCACCGAGCGACTATATTCCCCTCTTTCGTCCCATACCGCGGCGAATTCTCACCACACGCTTCTAGAACACAGGCAAAATTTACATTCGACCTGGAATATTTCGCGGTGCCGGCTGAAATGCAATTTGTTTCGTTCCGTCTGTGTATATACGGGCTCCTTTTAACCTGTCTGAGGCCTCGGTGATCCACGTTATGAGAAATTTATGTCGCCGTTAGTTCTGACCTTACCTCGGTGCGAAATTGGCCTTGGTTTATGGTAAAACTTAGCCAAAAGCTACGTAATAAAAGCTACGTGTCGTTATTATTTTTGTTTCGATCGACCATGTTCTCCTAATTGCATGATTACGTTGGCAGCGAATATGCTAATGTGAGGAACGTGGAATAACCTTTTTTTCCTAATTTGAATTTTCCCCGATTAAATGGATTGAAATAGTCGAACAGTTTCCAACGTTTATCCTTGACCCAAGATTATTTCATTTCGTGATATCGTAGTCCGTCATGAGTTAATATTCGAATAGCCGCATGGCTACATCAAAGTCAGGTTGTGCAGATGACAAGGTCATTCCACGATCTTCTCTGACGGATTGGATACCGCGGCGTTTTCGAATATTAGATTGAGACCACATCTTTCAGTAGGTTGAACCTTTGACGTCCGTGATCAATCTTGCATGAAGACGATTTCCCAACAGATTCGAGACTGCGAAAATCTGTGGACATCAGCCTGCGGGGGTTATGACGCATATATATCGGATTCAAAGGCAGAAAATCTCGTGAAAGGGTTTAGGGGAATCGAAAACGGCGAATTCGATATCGGCGCTATCTCGCATTTGCATTTTGGGAAACCGGACGAATTTATATTCGATGCCGTCACGCGATTCAATGTCTACTTTTTCATATTCAAGTGCTTACATCGCTCACGAAATTGTTTGGCATAATTTTGATGAAAAGGATAAAAGTCCACTTGTAACTTAAATAAAATTATTTATTCTCCACAATAATACTGACAATCTATTTCAGTAATATGTGATTATCATGTATGTAGTTGTGTATTTTTTTCACAGCTGAATTACTCTTCGATAAAAAATATCTATGACATATTGTTCACTATAATTTTGGTGAAGAGAATAAAAATCCACTTGTAATTTAAACAAAATTATTTATTCTCCACAATAATCCTAACAATATTTATATCAATAATATGTAATTATGTATAGTTATCTGTGTATAATTGTGTATTCGCTGCTGGATTATTCTTCGTTAAAGAAATATCTACGATATTTAAAAGTTTGTAAATCTGATTAACATTTCTGTGAGAAACAAGATTAAAGCTTTTCAAACATGAAATATTGCAGGAAACTGAATTCGTGCAAGCAAACGGCTTTGTCGTGACGAAACGAATGCAGTCTGGTACGAAACGTCTTGGACTCAGCGAAAAGAGACAGAAGTATTGAGTCGAGATATACAAGAAAGAAAGATGGCAAAAATGAAGAGTGCGAGTGGCAAGATACGCCGAGATTACGAGAGATGAAACTTTCATAAAACATACTGCTCACAACTCGTTCGTCGACTTTCAGCAGTCCGGGCTCAGGGAGAATTTAAAAGCAGTGGGCGCGCGGATAGGTTGGTAGATAAGTACGTGGATATTAAAGGAGTTTAGGGGGACAGTCGCGTTTCTACGCTCTCTAGGGTCGCGCATTATGCTCTGGCTGCTGAACTCTTAGCACTCGGTCGGTGGAAAGCAACTCGCCGGGCAAAGTGGCCGAGTGTAGAGTAGTCAGGGAGTAGTAAGTTGATTTTCGAGTATCGTGTAGTTCCCAGCGGTTTCAACTCGCCATAGCTAGGTGACTGAGATCGTTAACCGGATGTATATTTTATCGGAGTACTTTTCGTCCCGGAGGGTTTGGAAAACGTTTTTTCTAGCATTTGGGATAACCACCAACCCCCCGGAACTTCCATTTCGCAAAATTGAAGTATGTCAAGTTTGATGTAAATAAATTGTAAATCCACATTTAATGGATTTTTGTAGATAACCTGCAATAACTGCAAGATGCTTTATAAAATATAATGAATCATTAATTATGCAATAAGTCATTTATACAAGCTATTTAGCTGTAAAGCTATTTATTTGTATCTCTCTCTCTCTCTCTCTCTCTCTCTATATATATATATATATATATATATATACACATGTGTATATAAAAAGAGAATAAAATTAGACAGTCATACAATTTACAAAAGTAGAAATAAAATTTTTAATTTAATGTCAACAACATTTAATTGTAAGTTAGAATACAAATAATTTCAAATTTCAAATTTGTACGCATATACAAATATTAATTATTAACTATCTTTACATTTGATTAATAAAGCATTTTTCTAAAATTTTATTTATATAATTAAAAATGAGCAAAGTATTAAGAATAAGCTTCAGTTTTGTAAATTAATTTCTAGATTTGTAAGAAACATTTTATTATACTGTTTCTACGCGTTTGTTGATATATAACACCTATATTATAATAGTAAACGTATATAACCGCTTATTTGTACAACAAAGCATTTGCCTTTAAACAACGTGTCTCTCTTTGTAAATACAATGTTAGCATCTCATGTTCTAATTGACGCACCTCACAATTGTTAACTGAATATTGCAAGACGTTGTTTGAACATAAATTCAATTGCTTTAAGCTATAATTAATGTAATCATCTTATGTAATTAGAATACATGATACTTTGGCATTTTTAATAGTTGCATTAATATTAAACATTGTAAAAGATTTGCTTATTAAGAACACAATTTTAATTAATTTAAATTGATGAAAACTATTAATATTAAATTATATAATTTATGTAATAGATCTTTAAACAAATTTTTGAAGCGTTTGAATATTTAACATCGTAGAAAGCAGCTTATTTTTTATTGTAGAAGATTTGCTTATTAAGAACATAATTTTAATTAATTTAAATTGATGAAAAATATTAATATTAAATTATATAATTTATGTAATAAATCTTTAAACAAAAATTTTTGAAGCGTTTGAATATTTAACATCGTAGAAAGCAGCTTTTTTTTATATTTCAGCGCATAAAGACTTTCTTTAGATTACATAGTTTGCTTAAACTTGAAAGCTATTTGGCTGATATTGTATTTCATGGGAAAACTGATCGATACTACAGTTTTATCGAAAATTGGATACATGGAATAACATCAAAGATTACAATAAAATAAAGGCAATAGAATGACGTTTTTGAAACTGTTTTTTTTTTTAGAATCAATCGATACCATCAAAGATTAATTATAGAGTGTTCGGTTTATTTAAGAGTTGCAATATTGTTATGATTCTAAATGTTTGTTTGTTACATCCTTATTAGGATTTTTATAAAGGTAAATGCAATTCATTAAGGAGAAGTATCTAGCGATATCAAATTACTTTCACTTTTACAGAGTTTTGTCATAATTAATGATTCAAGGATTATGCACAGATTTTATGACATAGTAAAAATACGAAGTATAAATTGTAATATTATATAAATTAGTCTTTGTCAAATTTGGAAAGAAGCATCTCGCTTTATATAATAAATACATTAAATATTATTATACCCTGTATGTCATTTAGACACGCCCATCAAGTTTACGAACGAAATTATACATTTGGTTATCACGCCATTTACAAAATCAGACAGTGCACGTAATGGAAATATGATCATTAACACGGTTGAACTAATACAATAGTGATAAATGTAGTAGAATGTGAACTGATAGAGATGCAAATCAGAGTAATATCAAACGATAATGAGTGTAAACAATTATGTGCCGAGGATGATAAATTACACGATCTCATATGCAGAATCATTGTGTAATCGTTATCTATATATAGATTATAATGACTAGAGTGCCACGGAAATAGGAAGTCTAATCGGTAATTCTCATCACAATGTTGGAGAAAACAACAATATAATGTGCACTTTATTAACAAGTAATGCATTTTAAATCGGAGGTACAAATAAATTAGCTTATTTTTTTATTAAGTTTTTTTTATTATTTTTCAACAAACAATAATACCTACATCTTTAAAAGAATACTGTTAATTTAAAACAATCTGTTTATCAAAATGATTTATAATATAATATATGTAATTGAAAAATTTCAATATAGCTATTATATATATCAGTGACATAAATAAACGCATGAGATATTAAATTTTATAAACAATATTAACTGAATAAATTGCTGTGAATATATAATTGCTTTAACAAAAACTAAAGTATTTCAGGTGATACTAACTGAAATAAATTCGAAACAATTGCTTCAAAGATTGTTAGTTTCTTGCAAGTGACAGAGCGTAAATGGCCGTGTGAATTTTAGTTTCGTTAGTCGCGCCAGAGAATTTCGCGATGTAACGTCGCAAACTTAAGTTTGCGAAATTTCCTGCTGTGAAATTACGGTGCACGTGCATACGTCGTATCACTGGTGCATTCGTGGCAGAGACCAGCTGGAGAATTAATGCGAGCACAGCGACGCGCGTAATATATATTCATAACTGAAGAACCAGTAGTCTTATCAGTAAAATGCTTGCCAACTTTGGACATCTTTGGAAAAAATAGTTCAAAGTGGTACGATGGATACGATTGTAAGTTATATGCACCTAGATTATCTGTAAGAAAAATGTAAATTTTGCAAGATATGGTAAATTTCTTACACTCTTTTTATTTTTATATATCCCTGCATGAAAAATATAATGTCTAAAAGAGAGAATTTTTTTATTTATTATTTTTATACATTAGGAAGTATAAATATGTAAGAATTTTCTGAAAATAAAAATGATAATCTGAAATGATAAATTTTATTGAAATTTTTGTTTCACTGTGATTAGAAATGTAAAATGCAAATACATACATGCGAACTAATAAAATCAATAAGTCACATCAGAAAACGAATTAGTGAGTCAGCTATATAAATCAACTGTAGTTTAATCAATAGCATGTTTTAAAATACATACTTGATTTATTGAAAATTATGCTTTTATCATACATAAATGCTATTCCATTTTTTCACGAGTATTTCAAAACTGTTTCAATTTAAATGTCATAAATATCGGCACGCGAATCGCGAATTGCGATGCATTTTGAACGGCAAATCCATATTTGAGTATAAAATTGAAACATTTTCGGATTAATTAATGTACCAGTGGGATTTCAAATACAATCGATAATCTGTCGAACGTTCGGTCTGGTTATAATGCATTATTGTTAAGCTGTTTTCGCTAAGTCCACTTCCGACGTATCTCGCATGAGAAATTGTATCGTATTACCACTTGCAAAGCTGTAATGTTGCATGTAATAGTGTGTAACGTTGCTGTGTATCTCGCTTCATAAGTCTGTCAACTATTCAAAACACCAGGCTAAATGTATGCGAAAGTATGTAATGACTGCTACATGTGTATCGGTGCAGCGGTTATATTAACGCGACATCACGTTCATTCATATTCCTGTTGGCATGAGTACATGCCATCTCTCTTTTTCGTGGATCCTTATGCAGAATTTCACGCATATATAATTTTCCGGGGCGTTAGTAAGCGGCTTTGCTGGCATTGTAATTAATTATCTTTCGAGAACGTTTCCCCGTGTGACCGAATACAGTTATATTCGCTTTGCATTTAAGTCTCTTGTCTATACTATTTCCAGCATTAGTTTGTTACGGTTTGTTACTCTCTCCTTTGCGTTACCCGAGGGTACAGTTAGTATGCACCGTTCAACCGTATTGTTTTAATGTTACGGATTTGCGCTCGTGTAATACCAGCATCCTTTCAGTATCGCACAATGCCGTTTTGTTGTGAATAATAAACATACGTTTCAGTAACGCATTAACAAAGAATCAACTGTATATTATTCGCTGCATCGATACTGAATGTATTGTGTCTATGTATTATGAATTTTCCATGAATAGAGTATGTATCTATATAATTTCTTAAAACTGCTATAAGTTTTTTCATATATTTTCTTGAGCATTTTTATTTGCTGCTACAGTAAAGAAGATTGCCTTATCTATATTTATTTGAGCTGCAATCTCTAAGAAAATCGAAGGATGTTCTTTTTGATATCTATTTGTGTAATGTGGCATGATGTACGGGCTTCGTTCTTCTGCGTTTAGAAAAAGAGCTGTATCGACGTCAAAAGAACTCATCCAGGCGTGAATCTCCTCAGAAGCCAGACGTCCCCTTTGAGTTTTTGTCCGGCATCACCATCGCCGTTTTATCTATGGCTAGTAAGGTTAAGTATGATGCATACGTGTCATGCTAGTATGCGTAGTAAAACAATTTTTCGTATCTCGTCGCTCTGTCCCTAGACTTCTGACGTGCTTTTTTGCGCTATACTCTATACATCATTTTGTCACCGTTTCTCTCAAATAATAAATGATCTAATCGGAAATAGTGGAAGAACGCGGCCGGTTCCTGCAAAGAATAGAGTATTTTTCGCAAGTTATAGTTTAAAAAAAACACAACACGATGTTAACACGGTCGCAAAATTTATCTCTATATATTCTCTCTGTCGTGTATAAATGTATGCAAGCGCGCAGTAAATTCAGACGAAACGACACGTTGGTCGTGTAGATGAGATATAAAGATTTCAAGCAGTTTTATCATTTCAGTTGTGTGGCGTGACGATCTCGTTTGAATCTCGGGAAATATATCTTGTGCGTTTTATAAAACTCTTGCATATCTGAACTAAATGTTCTTATCTTAAGTATTATTGTGCCGAGGCTCGAAAAGAAATTTTTTTTTTTTTTATGATATTATCAAATGACCGAGTGCACGAATAATAGCTCATAAGTCATTAGCAGTCGTGCAATTAGTTAGTGATGCTTCATCGTAAGAGATCTTCCATGCACTTAAAAAGGAACTTGTCAACATCATAATCACGAGAAAATCATTATACCACTCATGCTTCACTTCTGTACTATTTCGCATACGTTTATAGCTTTTGTATAAGAGACAACGTAGCAGCAGATGTTTATGTACGTGATATGTAGTATACATAAATGTAGTATATCTATAAAAGTATATCTATAAACATGTATATGCATAGATACGTATGACACAACACACATATCCACATATAAATATCATCTCATCTTTTAGAATTCTTACAGCAAAACATATGTGTGTGTCATCGCCGATTTTTAGGATTAGTTAAGGGATCACATTCTTGACAAGGTACATAAAAATTCAAAATTTTTTTTAAGTCAATTACTGCATAGAATTAATTTCTATTCTAGAGATATATTATATAATATTTAAACTACAAATTTGCTCCACATATTAAAAATTTTAAATAAAAAATATAGATTGTGTGTGGAACAATTCCCTCCGTTGGCGTCGTGACATGATTGGACGAATGAAGTGGTCTGAAATAAAAAAATATATTTTTTGATAAATAGAGGAAAAGCTGTGATGCAGTGTAAAATTTTTTTTTATTGAGAATTATAAAAAAAAATTTCAAAAAGAAACTTTTTGCTTTGAAAAACAAATTAAAAAAATTTATTCTAAACAAATATTCTATGCTACATCATAGCTATTCAATTTATTTATAAGAAAATATTTTATTTTTTTATTTCAGACTACTCTCACCTTAGAAATCCGTTATTCGTCCGCGGGGAAAAGAATATTTTACAGTCTATATTTTTTATTTAAAATATTTAATATTAAATATATTTGTAGTTTAAATATTGTATAATATATCCGCAAAACAGAAATTAATTCTACGTGGTAATCGAGTTAAGGATAGAAAAATCACACATAAGGCTTTATAATTTTTATCATAGTTTTAAAATTTTGTAAAATGTAGCTGAATTATTTTAGGACATCATATTAAAAATAAAATCCTGATCCCTTAATAATTGTAATAACGTCACTGTTACAAAATAAAATAACTGGATTTTATATATTCAGGTACTATGCGTTATGCATCGTAAATTCTATATGAACTCGTAATAACTTCATTTGATCAGGAATATGTATCTGCGGCGAGTTTTATATTCATCGAAGCATTCGCTAAACGATTGATCCTTTGGTAGCTGCGTTTTATAGTCAAATGAAACTGACTTTATATCTAAACATTTTCTGGTCGTATAAGTTATAATTTGTAATGAAACTCCAATAGTGAAAATTGTCTATAAAACGGCTTATGAAATAGAAATGATATCAAAATAAATAAATCTATTATATTTTATTACTTTTAATAAAAGTAGTGCAATAAAATCTGAATATATATTTTAGCAACCTTTCAAAATAATTTTTTGTTAAAAAGTCTAAATTAAAAAAAAATTGTAATCTTGTATAATCACAACGCTTAGTTTAGCCTACATCTCAAAAAGATCAAAAAAAAAAAAACTAAGTCCAGGAAGAGTTAAACCAAATGATAAAGAATTATTCACCATAATTCTAACAATTTGAAATACGCCAGACACCGGCGTCGCGTAGATGCTGAAATACCGGCACAACGTTAACCGAGTATTTTGGCCGCTTAAATCGAGCGACATCGCTCGCCCGAAAGTCAGATGGTGCCCGAGTGAACTGGAAATAATGCTGAGCACAACGAGCTGTGAACAACGGGCTGATTTTCTCCTGGAGGAATTACATCCTCGTCGAGAGACGAAATATAGGCCAGCGCGACTGGCGAATCGGGGAGGCGAATCTTGAGGAAACGGTTCTTACCAACGTTAAGTGCACGTAAGAGGAGCTTGCGGTCTCGAAAGCTGGCGGAGAGAAGCGCTTGAGAAATGGCGCGCGTACAGCTTCAACGCGTGCTATCAGCTACTTTGCATTTCGTTGTTATTCAGAAATAGTCGCAAACCGCCCCGCCTGGAACCGGTGGCCCGTTCGTTGCTTTCTACCGCGTCTGTCTCGTTTCTTCCCCGGTTCTCCTCGTTTCTCTTCGCCCATCCACCCAACCGCTACTCGTTCTCGACTCCCGACGTCCTAGTTCCTGCTGCTTCTTACCCGACGAGATGTTTTATTAATGAAAATGAAGGGGCTTCTTATATTTTCCTTACCTACCAGAGTCGGCCGGCTCTTGTCCTCCATCCTTCTTTCTTTCCATCGTGGATCTCTTCCTTCTGACACTACTGTTACCATTTTCCTCGACGTTCTCACAGCCTGGATGGAGAATACCCACACAACTCATCGCATTTCTCTTCCCGCCGTCTCTGTTCGCCGTCACTTCCACCATTGCTCGCGGCGGTAATATTACTTTCCGTACACCGGACCGGTCTCTCAGGAATGCGACAACGAGCTCGGCGCAAAATTAATTCAGACTGACATCATGCATGCTTCGGTAATCCGAGTCAGAATTTACAAAAAGGAAAAAAGTGAACGCCGTTAACCTGATACCAAAACGAAAGTAATAATCGTGCAAATAGACACGAACTTTGATGTTGGATTTCATTCTTGCAAAATGATTTAGGAAAAGATATATCGCGATAGTAGAATATGCGAATTGAAAGTATTGTGATAATTTTTATTAATCATGTTTTTAGTAGCAATCCGTCAAGCAGAATGGACGTCGAGTTTATTAAAATAATATATATATATATATATTTTATATATATATTTAATGACTTTCTCCAGTATTAAATATAAGAAAAAAATTATCTACTTTGGTCAATATGCGAAAAAATATGGAAAAAGTACAAATAAAAATTTCTGCATTTTGATTTTTCTTTATTTTATTATAGAATATACTTAAATAGAATCTACATATATTAAGCAAAGATTTATAATTATCTCTAATAGATATATAATAGATAATATATGTGTTAAAAAGTTAACATGCAACAGTACTCTGTATCATGTACGGAAAGTTAGTGGTAACATATCCGAGTTGTCGAAACGGGATAGTTATATACTGCGGCAACCATTTATGGCACGGAAGCAAAGGAGAGCGCCAGAATGTGGACACAGTGGTCGGCAAAACTCAGGAATAGTAGCGACGGTGGTGGGTTAAAGGGTGGACTCTGCTGGTCGCTATGTGCATAAATGCACAGTCGGACGAACAAACCGTCAGGTCGGCTGAAACGCAGTTTGCAGGAAAATCAAGCAAAATCAAGGGTTGGTTGCACGTCGGAAATAGAGTGTCATCCTGTTTCGCCCTTCGCCGTTCACTTCGGCATTTCTGGTACATCTCTCGTTTTTGCATTGACCACATTATTTCGTCAATGCATTCAAAAATTTATTAGAATCTGTAGTAACTCTCATGATGTTGTATGCTTCAGTCTCCGTTTTTATCTTATGATTGCAGATTTTTTTCTCGAGAAGTTCTATAAGTGAAGATTTGATAGATCGATATCTTTGGTCTCGTGATGCTTCTAAATGCATTTTCTTTTCCACGACTTTTATTGCTGTCAGCGACGATGTGCACTCGAGCGGCATGGCGTCGCGTATATTTCATTCTATTCCCCTAGCATGCAAACGTCACATCGTCTGTTTGAAATTCAGTGTTTCACACATAAACTCTTAAATAAGATTTATATAATTTTTACAATCTTAGTCACTCAAAAATGATCTATTTTTAAAAAGACTTCTTTTTATAATTGATGTTACATTTAATTGTTGATTCTTTTCCGTGATATTAATTTCATTTCAATGCATATCATATCGTTATTTCACATTTTATTATACATGAGCAATTGTATATTTTAACAATTTATATATTAAATAAGTTAATAGTGTATACATTTATTAATAGACATTAATGAGCATTAAGAATTAATAATTCATTAATTATATATATTATTTTAATTATTCCTATAACATTTTTTTCAAAAGATAAAAATACTTTTCTTTCTTAAATTTATATTAATATTTACTAGTAAAAAATGTCATGGATAATTATTTTGATGTAAGTATTTTAACAATTCGTATGGCTAAAATAATATTACGTAAAAGTTAATAATATGTAAACAGGTGAAAAAAACCGGTTATATAAATTTTCGGACAAGTTTCATATTGTTTTTAGAAAAGAAAGACTACTGTAATGTATACGTGACAAAAGTTTTAAAAATAATAAGCACTTAATTATCATTATTTTGCGGAAACAAAATTATAAGTATGTCTAATTATGACTTACTAATTATAGAAAATATAAACATAAATTATATAAAATATCGGATATAAATAATTATTTACAGGAATTCTACGTAACAGGTTAAACTGGGAAAATCTGATAGACGATAATTAATACATGCAGTAGTAGATGCAATTTATCTGTTAATGGCAGAAGCAATCAATCAATACATTGACTAAAGCTCAGTCACATGCTGTAATCAGAACGTAATAAATGTTATTTACATGGATGTTTTTTCGAAAATGAAAAGGTTCTCTAGCCCAAACTAACAAGCATCTGTTAATTATAATTGCTATGGTCAAAGAGCAAACGTGCAAACCGCGTTTGTCGGCCGTGTTTTGCAGCGAGTTAATTACGGGAACAGAGTCTATTATCCTGGCACAATGTCAACTCATAACGGCGTAGTTGGATGCACAGTTAATACCCGAATTTAATTTCCTCTGCAGCCTCTCGAACTCTCACTGCAGTGGCTGTAATTTTATTGGCTATAAGCATCGATTGTCTTAAACAATTCTTATATGATTTCAAATAAATTAAGATTAATATAAATGCACTGGTTTACTACTTATAAGTATATCGCGATTCTATATCATAAATTTTTGAGCTGCTGGTGTATTATTATGTACTACATACATTACACGTCACTTGTCTATGTAAGCGAATGTGTATAAACAAGTCATAATTTAGGAAAATGTGCTTGGTTCATGCTTATAATTATTATGCGACGTCGTAAATTAATTTTAATTTTTGTAAGATCGTGTGCCTTTATATCTTCTCGTAGGAAAATCTATGTATTACACCGGCACTGGTAGCTTGAGGGAGACTGTCGTATCCAGTTTCGAAGTAAGGTGACAAAGTTCCTTAGAACTCTACTTCGTTCTTAAGTTTAAGTTGCACGTACTTATTGCTCTCGCTCTCGTCGCCGTCGACGCGCGCAAGAATCTTGTGCATTTGGAATAATTCTTGCACTATAACGTCGTGCAATTGTAAATAGGTAGCAACTTTAATTCGAATTTGTTGCCTCATTGTGTCTTAGCATCTTGCTTGTTGTGCTTTATTTAAAAAAAAATAGGTAAATTAAAGAAAACGTACAATGATGTCAAAATTATTTTTATTAGCCCTATTTTTATAAAATTGGGCGAAAAATTAACAGCTTTTACAATTGTATATATGTCAATTTTATGTGAGTGATTGAATATATTTAGATAAGTTGTTTTTATTTTTGAATAATTTTTAGAATTATTTATTTTTATTATTTTCATAGATAATCTAACAGAATTATTTATTTTTAATTTTTTATGATATATAATATAAAGAGAAATAAACGAATTAAGAATTAGTTTCATGTATGAAGCTTCTGTATAATCTTAGTTTTGTTACATTATGTACCATGCAGTGTTAATTGGAGTGTAAGAAAGCCGTAGATGCACGGAAACTACCGGGATAAGTATGACTGAACGAAGGAGAGTGCAGTCGTAGGATGCAGGTGGAAGTACATAGAATCAGTGCACGTGGATTAAGTCTGGTGTTGAGTCGCGAGAATGTTTACCCACTTGGTTACACATTCTAAATTCATGCTAGTTCTAGCGAGTCGCACGAGCCGACTGCTTATGGCATCGCAAGCGTGTTCGCGAAACGTCCGATGAAGGAGGTTTTCCTCTTCAGGTAAAACCGGGCACCGAAATAGTCGCGTAGTTGATGGCGGTTCGCGAAATCGTCTGGCTTCATCGCAAAACAGCGTGTAACCAGCAACGAATTCGCTCGAGCGTTCCCGTGGATGAAGACGCTTGTCGGGAAATACTCGGCGTCGACGCTCTCCACAAATTCTCCCAGCTTGTGAATTTCAACTGGTCCGCGTGTATACTCACCTTCTACTGAGCGCGATTGTGCGGATTGAAAACTGTCTGGCGCAAGACTCCAGCTGCATGATTTTAAGGTAGAGTTCTCACCGTAAATGTAACCGCCAAAAATGCCGACTGAAGAGCTTGCCAACTCGAGTGCATGTCAGCGTACGGAGCTCTTCTTACACGACGAATGATTGCCATGAAAACATACATTATTTGGATTCTAATGCGATGCATTTATTTATATTATTCACATATGCGTATACATTCATTTACACATTTTCACGGTTTTAATACATTACAGTCACTATAGACTTGTACTTTCTTTACGTTTAATATGAATTTCTTTAAAAAAGATATTAACAACAGAAAGAATATATATATAATTTTTTTAAGCTGGAATCTCGAAAGTAATATCTATTTTGCCACTGATGGAATTTTTCTATATATCTTTCTTTCGTATGCTAAAGATTCTTTATGTCGCAAATAGGATTATATCATTTTAGGATATGAAACTTGGGACAACTTGTGCATAAAGTATGAGAAGCATTTGTATGTCTATAGTATAAAGGTTTCTCAATGTGGTATTCAGAAGATTCCTCTTGTAGCATTCAAACAAACAACATACCTTTATTATTTGCTATGATTTAATACAGTTTTATCTCTTTCATGATAATATATAATACGCTTATAAAATAGCGTAAATTGCATTAAAAGTTATTATTATAACATTATATCTTTTGGACATAAATATGTACATGACCATTAAGCTGCATTTAAATGTTTAGAAAATAGCTTTTGCTTAAGGAAAGAAAAAAAATAAGAAAAATAAAATTAATATCACATAATAGATTGCATTTAAATTTTTTAAATATTAAGCATCTTAATCAAAATATACAAATACAACAATTTGTAGGATACTAGAAATGAAAGATTATCAATTTATATGTATTAGAACACATTCTTGTCTTTTCAGTAATATTGGAGAATCTAATATAGATTAATATAAGATTATTTCTCGCATTAATTAATTTATTTTATCGTTCTACAGTTTGCATTTATTTTTGTAAATTATCGCGTATCGTCGGGGATACAATGTGCAGTTTAATGCACGCGGGAGCATTTTCACTTAATATCTCAGTAACATGATATATTTCAATTATATTCCTCCCCGAGCTACTATGCTATTCTCTCTTTGCAATTAATTACCAAGTATTGGATTTTCTCATTGAGCGAAGTGCCGCACCAAAGTTCCGAGAATTTACACATGGAAGACGTTTGCATGCGAGAATATGTCCATGCAATAGGTAAAGAGCTGTACAATCTATGACAAAATTATTATATTATTTTGAGAAAAGTTTTTAAAAATACTTTATACATTTTAAAAGTTTTTTTGAACTTTTAAAATGTATAATAATAATGAAAATAAATTTACTTAAACATATTGTACATTATATATCATAAAAATTGTAGGCATACTTTGACATTTTATTTTAACACATATGATATCATAGTAATTATATATTACAATTTTGCAAATAAGAAATTAATCAAATATTTTTACGATTGATTGCTCTGAAAATTGATATCGCCACATCAAATATTAAATTAAGTCGATGAACATATAAATAATATAAATAACATTTATATTTTCTTGAAAATATGTAACAGGTTTTATCGATTAATTAATATATATATTTTAATTAATATATATATACATATATAAATATATATATATTTTTTTTTTGTTCAGAGTAAAAAATATCAAAAATATAAAATATAAATTCTGATTTATTTATTAAGAATATCATTATGATTAGATTTAATTGTAAAATCTAATATGTTCTTAACTGAGATTGTGCATCAAAATTCCTGATGCAAACTCGACTTTGTATCAAATCGGGACTGATTCAAAGCATCAGATTTTCTAAATCTCATGAGAGTTGAAAGGAATAAATTCTCTCTCTCTATCGACGAATGCAAATTTATGTTAAATATCGAAAGTATAATATGTTATAACTAGCTTGTAATAATGTAAAGTATAATAAGCTGAATATATTTCCGCTGTTATTTCATATAACACAGATTTAAAAAGATGAATTATATTTTATAGTACAGAAATCCTTATTGTAAGGGTAAAATATTGATGACTTGTCTGATAATTATATTTTTTATCTTTATTTTATTCTTATTTTGTATCTGCACAACTAATATTAAATCAAACAAGTTTTTTATAGAATTTTAAATTCAAGTCTCAAAGGAAATTATACCTATTTACCTGAATCTGTCTCTCAACTCTATGTTTCAAACACACTGCATAAATCATTATTTAATGATTTTTTAATTCTTCATGATCCATTGGCCATGAGATTAAAATTTGCAATTAATTAAAAGCAAAATTTCGCTTACAAATAAATATCAAAATCGTTTAACGTGCACTCCATAGGGAAATGACAAAAAGAGTGTCGGATCAAGCCTGGTTTAAATTAACGATTAACTTTGTATGAAGAATTTTTGCGAATTATATTGCGGATGTGAAAACGGGTTTCAAAAGATAATACTATCCGACGACTATACGGCACAAAATACAGAGAATCGCGGAATCGATAGAGGCAAAATCGTGTTGGCGAGGGTGCAATGCAGCAATCGTTCGCCCCTCCGCTTCTCTCCCTTTCTCTGTCTAACTTAATATATCCCTTTCCTCTTTCTCTACTTCCTTCTCTATCGTACTTTCATGCATCTTTATTCTCACTTTCTTACTGTATTTCTCTCTTCTACTATATTCAACCCATTGCGCACATCCTGTCTTTCTTTTTCGATCTGCTTATGTTTCTTTTCTTGTTTTGTCTACTTTGTCTTCTTTCGCGCGCGCGCTGCAAAATTCAACCTCCAATTCTCACTCCACGCATTACTATATTTTCCTTTCGCGAAATCCACGAAATCTTTTCTCTTGCTCTTTTTTGACGGTCAGGTTCAGTTAGCGTCAAGGATACTTCTTCGCATGCTCTGCGTAAATCTTATCTTTTTGAATTTTTCACGTTTATTTTTATGATAAAAGTGAAAATTATACAATAATAAACTTTAATACGTTTATTAACTGACGCAACTGCAATACAACTGAATAAAATATACGCATAAAAAATTTAATGTTTTTTATGTTGCTAATTTGTTGTTTTGATTACAATCGAGCTTTGAACCAATTTGAAAAATAGTGGCCGTGCTAATTTAAGTTTATATTAAATTTATAAATTTAATAAAAAAACCTCAATTGTAGTTTTCAAAAATAGATATTTAGAGAATATCTTAAAACGTTTCGCATATCACGTTTCGTAACCTTCGTCTTTGATTAAAATTTATAATTATATTTCGTTTCGTTGTTATAAAGATTAATTATTATTTTTAAAAAATTTCTTTCATTGTTTTATATCTCTATTTAGAATTCTGAACAGTTTTAAATTCAGATATTATTTTTTTTTTATGTAGCAAAATAGAGAGAAAAACTTTGACTGTTGAAATTGTGACTGTTTCTTAAAAAATTCACAATTCACACCAAATTTATTAAGTCATAGGAAATTGACCAATTACAGTCGATTATTCTCCTCATATTCGACTGTGATTAGTCAGTTTTTTACTTAAGACTTTACAACTTCTATTGTGGATTTCGCCTAAACATCGGGCTAATGAGTGTCGAAAGCGTTGAATTGAATATTGAGTGATTGTCTCGATCCATCTATTAATTGTCTTTTATTTCGTCGATGTAAAGATTAAATTTTCAAAAATGGTGCCTTGCTCACATCTACATCACGGTTAATCTCAATTTTTTTCTGAAAAAGTGCACGTATCGAAATAACTAGCGAACCGTTCCTGTTACTTGTTAATGCTCTGTGATCTCATGATATGTAATTCATCGAAAATGAATATTTCATGCTAATGAGTGTCAAGAATTTCGAATCAAATTATTCTGGTTCTACATTAGTCATAAGTTGCAAGGTTGTTAATATCTTACTTATCTGAAGCGTCAATTTTTTAAAATTATTAGTTGTCGCAACAAACTTGCAATCGATTTGCAACTAATGTATTTAGAATCGAGCAATCGAGATAACGGACGATCGCTTTGGTGCATCTGTTATTAATGTTATTAATGCACATAGAATATTTAATAAATTGCAAAGTGAGTCGTGTTCGATGTTCGATATACCGCACATCAGGGAACGGAGAATTTTCTTATCGGAAACTATGTACTGTGGAATACGCAGTTACTGATAGATTGAAATTCTTAATCTCTGTTCCTTTGATTATGCGCAGCTCTTAAGAATTTCAACTCAGGTTAGAAACCATGTACTATGGAATATACAGTTTCTGATAGATTGAAATTTTTTTTTTTCTATACCCTTTTCCCTATTCCTTTAATTTTGCGCAGCCTTTACTCTCTGCGATCGCGTGTCTTTCCATCCGTCCAAAATGAATATCGCGTGCGAATGAGTGTCAAAAGTGTCGAATTGAACAACGAGCAATTACCTCGATGTGTCCGCATTATTCTGCGTGCGAGATTTGATAACCCAACAAACAAGTTGATGTTATTTGTCATTTTGACATGAAATCGTCTTTAAGATTAAAATGATGACAAATAATGTCAGCTTGTTTGCTGACAAATAATCAGAATTGAGAAAATTATTTTACAAGTTACTTATAAAAGTTACTTTTTATTATGGAAACTGAATACAATAAATTCGGATACTTAATTTTTTTATATTTTATTATTTGCTCTAATTTTGTATTATCTTTGTGCTCAATTTTTATAACAAATATATGTAAAAGTAACTTTCTCAATCCTGAAAATAATGACTACGAAAAATATTGCACGCACATCAAATACACAGAATATTTGATATCTTGAAATGCATTCCATTTGTCATATCGCATGTCAGTTCATAACATCCGTCGTCCGAAAATATTTTGCGTGCTTCTTTTCATCAATATAAAGAAATTGGAATCTTAAAGATGACGCTTGAGTCTTACGTTCCGTCTACTTCGTGATTTCTATTTCATTCTTTTTTTTTTTCAAAAAGTGTACTCTTATCGAGATAAGATTATTGCCGATAAAAAGAGACAGAGAACTGTTCCCGTTAGATTACCTACGATCATGTATCTTTCTGTCCATCGAAAGTGAATCTGCGAATGAGTGTCAGAAAGTTAAATTGAACAGCAGGCGATCACCTTGCGCGTTTACCAGTGCGATCGTCTGAAAACTCGATAATAAATAATGACGCCGCCATAATCTTAACTTATATTTCCTAATTCAATTGTGTACGACGATGTGTGTCGCTCGATAAGAATATAATGCAAGTGCATTATATATAAAGTCATTCAAGTAACAGAGATAGGCCGAGTGACTGAAGTTGAATAAGCTTAAGCTAGAACGATTCTTACCTAGAATATGTATTGCATGCACAGAAGGAAGGAAAGAAATATCTGGAAGCAAAGAGGAATCAGGTGATGGCGACCAGTGAATGTTATTTATTATACATTCCGCTTATCAATTATCACTCGACGTTAATCATGATTTATGGCATATATATATACTTGATATATTCTCCGAATTATTTACTCTCTCCACCTGCATTTAGTGCAGATCCTGTTTCTACTAATGTAGATTAATTTTGTATCTTGTTTGACTTGCTCATTTTTTTCTAATTCTTCATCCTTTTCTAATTCTAGAATTAGAAAGATAAAGAGTTAATTAAATTGAAATTAAAACTACATTGATAGAAATAGGCATAGATCTTTTTGTCCACCTTAAACTTTTTTTACTATTCTAGGCTTTCAAAAATGTGGAAAAATTAAGAATTATTTACAGTATCTCTGGCGGATTTCCGCTCTCCTCTCTCTTTGTATCGGAAAGATTTGAGAGTAAAATTTTCGCTTATGTCCCAAAAAGACTGAATGTAGACAGAGAGTTAAACATATCATTCTTACGCAAGACGGCAATTTCTGAATATTCCTATATTCGTATTGTTATCGTTTTTTATAAAAGTGTTACTTTGCATTCACAGATCGCCGCACAAATGAAAGGTAGTATTATGTTCGCATTAGATAGAGAATTGAGATTAAATTTGTCTAATCAAAACAAAATTCTTTAAACTAGATATTGATTTTCTTTCTTTTAATTGGTTAAACTTGACAAAACTCAATTTTTAATCTAATATAGGAATTATATGTAACCGAACATTTTTACTAGCTATTACAGCACAATCAAATAAAAATATAGACATAAATTTAATGCTATTTTGTTGTCATTTGTGACTTTATTTTAACCAATTAACTTAAGTTTATAATTTAAAGTAATGAAATTGCGAATAAGGCAACAAATTAACAACAAAAAATGCACTAAATTTTTATGTACATATGTTTCTATTGAACTGTGCTGCAGTGACCGTGTCAATTTAATAACTGACGTAATAATTTCTAATCCAAGCAGTTCGTACATTGTTAACTTGCATTGTTAGTGCATATTATTCACAGATCAGAACATTAATAAACCAATCCTTTATTCATAAAGTTTTGTTTGCAAAAACTTTTAAAGTTTTATTAAACTTTCAGAAGGGTTTAATAAAATTATAATTGCTGAATAATAAGTAATTAGTATTCAAATTTAATGAGTGCAAATGTTGTACACTACAAGAAATTCTAACGCCATATGTATATGTATATTTTAAAAAGTCTTTTACATATTCATCGTTTTAACTCTGTCTTGATTAACTAGTATTATTTTTATACTCTGACTTATTATATACTTGTTTTATAATGGTATTGCACGAATTCTTGGACTTTTTTCTTATCATTTGTTCTTGTACCTGTAATCACATCTTTCAGTATTAAATGAAATGAATTGTGTAAAATTGCAAAGAAATTCATACACCTCACTTTGGATCTTTTAATTCTGTAGTGGCTGCTATTGATGCATGAATGATGTCGCATATGTTCTAAGAACTGTATTAACGCTGATGATGACTTCAAAAAGAATCGAAACGTTCGTCTATATGGAAATACAAGCTATCAAGATCTGCACTGATTAATATTATTTTTTGATCATGCTTCAACAACTTATTATGTTATACTCTCATTTGCCCGTTTTCCCAGGAATTTTATTATTGGAGAGTTATAGAAAATTGTCAAGATTTCCGTTATTATTATATTCATCGACGTTTGAAGTTCGCAATGTAATGTGAATTGTTAATGTAATGTGAATTTTGCGGTGAAAACGAATTACTCTTGCTTAACTATATTTTACGTGATGCCTGCACTCACCTGGGTGGCTGTTAACGTTCATGTCAAAATTAATACCAAGTTTGTAATAGATTTCGACAGCAATATGATCAAGCGACATCATAAACGTAACATACTTGTCAGACCTTCTAAATGATTATACGCATCTTTCAATCAGCCATGTTCTAATGATATCACGAAGTGATATCAAATGGTTGACAGATAGTTCGCAAATGTAGCTTAGTTGATTAAACGTCAACGGCGTGACGATTCTCTATGGAAACGATACATTGTAGTTACCCACGTAATTATTGCGCCACCCAATCGACAAGTGATCCAATTCAAAAGGTTCATTGCTTACTAATGGATAAGCAGGATTCTAATGAGTAGCGTGACGTAGCTGGCAATGCCGGAATAGATCTAGAATCAGATCTATCATGGCGTAATCCGGAAGGGTAGAGCGACTGCCTCTCTGAATCTTAAAGAACAAAAATAATTAAAATCGCTTAAACGAATTACGATTAATGAATAATATTCACAAAAAATTAATTTAGGAAAAAAAATTAGAAGTAAAAGTTATAAAAAAAAAATTTTCTGAAAATCCAAGGTAACTAATCTTAGAAATTTTTCCAAAGAATTAATTTACAATTTTAAGAGAAAAATTAAGTAAATTAGTAAATGAAATGTATGTGATTTTGTGATTGTACCTGTTAGTAATTAATTAAAAATAATATAAAATAAAAGCAATTCAATAGTTTATATCATTCGATTACCTTCCTTGGGACTACTTTCCTTCAAACTACTTTCCTTCGACTACTTTTCTTCAAAAGTCTCAACTTTAATTTGCCTCTCTCTCTTCATAAATAAAATTTCTAATTACGCTTATAAAATACGTAATAGATTTGTTTGCTTTCTTTGAAAAGTTTTTGCACTTCAAACGAGGTAAACATTTGCTGAAAAGAGAAAAAGCAAAGATTCGAACTGCAAAAAATGCAAGTAATGCGAACTTAATACTGTGATTTATAGATAAATTATTCAGTATTATAAAAAATTCGTATAATTAGTTCGATTAATATTCTATGATCGAAAATTAATGTGAAGGATTAATGAT
>Ga0157364_1000045_pt1 | contig 44144 bp, 34 predicted proteins | sample AttsexASBM2_FD_111476 | JGI IMG/M metagenome (GOLD analysis project Ga0157364, IMG submission 111476) | Fungus gardens microbial communities from leaf cutter ant in Ribeirão Preto, State of São Paulo, Brazil - Atta sexdens ASBM2 | ecosystem: Host-associated > Fungi > Mycelium > Unclassified ...
ATAAGATTCCCTCCCTTAGGGACAAAAAAACTTTAATTAAACATAAATTAAAAATTTTTTTGTTGGTTTGATTCATTTTGAAAAAAAAAAAAAAAAAAAAAAAGTTCGTGCCTTTTTACAGAAAAAGATATTTTGATCCCCAGTCGCAATCGCTTTATTCACATACATAGCAGGTAGATAAATTTTATTTCATCCGATTAAATGAGGAAAGCCGTCGTCCGTGACGATAAACTACTGCGAAGCGCTTATCGGGAAGTTCAATCGAAACTAATGCAATTTCAACCACGAGTCCGATGGAAAAATGAGAGGCGTTTCTGCGACCGCCTTAATTCCCTCATTTTCTGCACTTCCGATAAAAAAAAAAAAAAAGAAAAACGAAGCAAGTTTTTGCAAGAGGAAAGTAATTATTGCCGCTCGTTAATCTCACCTCACACTCTTGCAGTGTGGAAAACAATCGCGAGCAAACAATAACAAAGGAATTAAGATCTCGATGGAAAAAAGTTACTTGTGTTCGAGTTGTTTTGGCCTACTTTTGTCAAGCTGCAACTTGATATTCCGTATCTTTGGCTGCGGAAGATTTACATTTATGAAAGAAGAAACAAACAAATGAAAATTTGCAATTTATTTATAATTTATAAAATTACATGCTCTAAAAAATAAAAATTTAATATCATAGGTGTAGATATAATTATCACCGTGTAGGTGTTGATATAAATATCATAACATGATAAAGATTTAACATTATATTGGTGTTAAATCCATCTATGACGTTAAATTTAACACCTTAGTGTTTACGTCAATACGATGAATATTATATAAACACCGACATAGTGTATAATCCACTCATATTTTTTAGAGTGCATTTACTCTCAGGGGAATTATCAGGAATATATTTTGGATACTGATATCGGAGCAGTAAGGATAATCACGAGGATAGAGATTTGATAAAAAGAAACGTTTCTTTTATATATACGTAAGATTTATATACATGATATATACGTAAGTAATAGCGAGACAAGTGTCTATTGCGCGTAAAAATAATCGTCATACAATCGTTCTACGTATGTATCTACGTGAACGTCACCGGCACGATTAGAAACAATAGATTTTAAAATAAATCATATTTGTTAATATCACAAAGTATTGCCGTTTCTCTGCCTCTTCAGCCGATACGCACCTATTGTTTTCCTTGCACGCTCAAATGGCAATACATGGAAGATCACAACATGTCTATAAAGCGGCTAGAGCATGAAAATATATTATTTATATTTTTTGTATTTATTTCTTTTTTAGAATATGCGCATGTGTATGTATGTGGATGTGTTTGTGTTCAGAAAAATAGAGTACTTTTTCTCTCTGTTTAAACATGAAGAAATATTGATAATTTTTCTCCATCTGTCTTAAATGTTCTTTGTGAACGACTCTTAAACTATTGTCATCAGTCTATAACATTAGATAATTACCATCAGATATTATCGCAGATATGCACTCTATTCACGTCTATTAATCTCAACTTATATTTCTGCAGAGAATAAAAAAAAATTTTAAACGATCAATTTTTGCTCCATGAAGAGATACAACAACAGTTAATATATTTATAACACATAATTTTTTGCAAGTCCTAACTCGCACGTATTTTAATTGCGTATGTACTTTAAATTGCGCTGAAAATTAATCGAAAAGAAATATTTTGAATATTTTATTAGTTATAGTAAAAAAAAAGATCCATCTCTTTACCTAAATTATTCAAATTATTTCTCATCAATAAGTGAAAATTAAGTATTTTGCCTTCAATTTAATATAAATTATTTTCAATATAAGTTACTTTTAATACATAATAATTTATGCAATAATTAATTTATGTTACTTAAAGAAATTTAGACGTCAAAAATATAGTTTCAATTATTATTAGGAATTAAATATTTGAAAAATTACAAAGGACTATCAAGCTACAAGGACTAGCAAAGAACTATCAAGTCCATTTACAAATAATTAATAAATATTAAAAAATCAAAAAAAATACTTCATTTTAGAATAATACGAATGTACGCTTATTGATTTATATAATATATAAATACAACCTCCATAATTGTCTTTTTATCTTTCAATCTATTCAGCGATCTTGTACATACACATTATTGTTTCTCTCCATGAACCATCTATCTTACTCGCTAAGTATATAGTTTTGATCACAGATTATTTTATGGGCATTGCGACGAATTTGTTGAAAGTTATCCGATATTTTCATATACGTCAAAATGTGGCTTATTGATACAAAAGTAGTATAAATAAAATCATTAACCAAAAATATATGCCAATGTTAATTGTAACAACTATTAATATTAAATATTAATATTCGCACTGCACCAGGTATATATCACATCTTATAGCTTAAACCGAACGCAAATCATCGTCATCAATGTGTTTTTACTTCCGGAGTAATTTGCAAGTACAACTCCAATATATATAGATCTAAGTAAAATAACAGCGATATGTAAAATAATTATATAAAACGTTAATAAATGTTAAGAAACGTTAATACGTAATGCATGTTCTTTAAGTATTCAATAGAAGCCAATATCTATAAAAAAATTAAGGTACAGTATATCTCAGAAATTGTTTCTTTCAACTATTAAAATTAAATTAGCAATTTAAATTATAGTCTCACATTAATGTCATAAGTACTTAATTATGTCCCATTTAATTTCTTTAAAAAACATTTAAGCGTCCTTTAATTAATGCTTATTAATTAAAGTGCTTCTTTAATTAATAGACAAAACAAAAATCAAATAGAAAAGCTAAAAAATGCTAATTTTTAGCTTTTAATTAAACATTTGTTGTAACTTTACACACAAAATTCATTAAAAAGTTTATAACGAAGGAAAAATGCGCGTTGTTTAGGACACGCAATATATGTGACATAATTCTCATAAAAAAAGGATTGACTTTGGAAGACGTCCATTCCTGTGTTCGACGTCGGAATATAAATGGCCAAGAAACAACATGTAATTGCATGTTCAAGGTAGTTTCGATAAACACTTAGACAGTTGTTACATCGGTTACCTCGATTCTAGAAATCGGTTTCGCAGGTTCTACGTATATAAATCCCTCTTCATCGTTCACGGACTCACCGATTCGGAGCTGCTGTAAATTCGCCACGATCGAATCTACCTGAACTGGCTGATCTGGCGGAGCTGCCTCGTTCCGGAGTTTGCTGAAGTGAAGATAACAAATGCCACGATAGCCCTGCCAAGTTATTTCGCTCGGCTTAACGCCACGCATCAACAGAGCGTTTTTTAGATCGCGGACTCTTACACCGGATGAGATATTAGAGAGCTTCAATGAGAAGTCAATATGCGTTTTCATTCGGGCGCGAAGATTTTTACGCCGCCGGGACGCGTTCTTGGTATTGTTTTCTGTCTTCGTCTATAAATGCATAAACAAGATTTATTTATAAAGAAAAAAATACTAAAAAATATTAAAAAATACTAAAAACATAAACAGATAATAAATATTTTTTAATATTTTTAAAAATATTTTTCTCTATTAAATCCATGTAAATTTTTTATTTAATAGAGAAAGAGAAATTTAACTCACATTCACAAAATCTCTTATTAACCCTGTACTGCATAATTTTTTTTTTAATGTAATTACTTGCGTGGGTTAATTTTTGACACACTCCAAATATTACATATCAATTTCATTATTCTCTTTGATTTACAATTAAATAAAGATTGATAATATTGTTATATTCTTTAGATAATAAAGACAAATTAAAAAAATTTTGTTAATTGTAAAACAATTTGCATTGAATATAATAACGAGTATGAATAGCATTTATACATTTATCGAATTTATAAAGTGGGGAATATCCTAGATATTTCGCGCAAATAATGAAGGATAATAAAAGTACGATAATATATTATAGAAGACTTACTTGTACTTCAGCATTGGGAAGATCATTTTCTTCTTCAGCTTTTGGTTTCTTATACGTTCGTCTTCGTGGGAAACGCGGCTTTTCACCTTTATTCTTGCCGCCTTCCATCGTGTTTTCGGTATTAGGCGCATCTCTTTTCGTGTTGAAACGCTTCTTGTTTTTCGAATATTTAACGCGATTCTTGATATATTGGCGCGTTTCCACATCGGAATCGACTTCCTTCAAGACTACGATTTTCCCATTTCTGCGAAAGAATAATTGTGTATTTACACGAAATAGCCTACTTAATGTGATTCAGGCAACTTAATGCATACTTTTCATCCATCTCTTTGAGCTGCTGTAATACCTGCATGGTTTTGAGTTTTCTTTCGCTAAGCATATGCCACAGAATGCCAGACGGTTTCTTCAGTCTCGACTCTACGTATATAATTTGCGTCGGTGTGACAATTATATCTACCGGCACGTCATATTCTTTGAACAATTGTGGTGGTAGGTAATCTACAATTTGGCAATCATGTACTGTTGTGACAACAATTGTATTTTTTGTTATCGTGCCCATTCTCATCATCATCGCAAACTCAAGATCTGCGAACCCTTCTCCTTTGCCGAGTCTGTATCCGTCTCGACTAACGCATACAGATCCCAGTACAACGAGATCTACCTGAATAAATATAATAGGTGTTTAGAATAAATTAATGTTCCATGCCGTTAAAGTAAATGCTATGCAGAAAAAGTCTAATGCCCATTTCCATCAATATAGATTAATTTTAATCTCAGTTTAATTTACTGTTTACCTTTTTCTAATTCTAAGAATCGTGTAAATTCGAAGAAGTTAATCTTGATGGAACTCAGTCTTAGAATTAGAAAAAATGAAGAGTAAGTTGAATCGAGAATTAAAGCTAATCTATATTAATAGAAATAGATAAATAATTGTGTGTATTGTAAGAAAATGAAGTAATTTGATATTGTATCTTTAGTAAGCATTATTCATTTTTATACATATTATATCTTTTATCCATTAATATTAAATTATTATATATTCTTAAATTTCTTTAAAATATTTACCTTAATATGAGAATCCAGTCCCAGTGATTTACCCGCCTGTTCTAGACCGCGCATGGAAGCCAGTGTTTTCAGCTGTTCCTTTGTTGCGCCAGCAACTGGCGTAACGTGTAAGAACAAGCCAGTTCTCAATCTGGGAATAGGCACAATAATTTCCTTGTTCATTTCCAGAGCTAAAAACCTCACTGGTTCCTGCGGCTTGTCTGGATTTATCTTTATAACTCTGGCCCTTTTAAATTCATCTAGTTCGATCAATCGCTGTGCAGTCTCCGCGGCACCTTTGAAGTTCGGAATACGCTTGTATATGTTAACGGGAAAATTCACCAGCTCATTCTTCATCATGTAGTCCCACACCTTACGACGAAAACTTGATTTCGTTACTTCCTCTGCTGTAAGAAATTGTTAATGTGAAAGAATCAGCTAACGAACAGCAACAATATAACATATGCTCGCATGTATCTCCTATAAAACAATTTCAAAATGGTGAAGAGCATATACACGCGCAAAGTATATCTACGTTTCTTGTATACAAACATACAATGTTCAATTATTTCTTTTTAACATTTAGAGAAACTAGAAACATCAAGGAAAGGCCTGTTGCTCCGAAAGCACGGTAAAATCACTCACGTAAGTTCTCCGTCATCTTGACCGGTTTACCAGTGGAATCTTAGAGGGCGGAGGTTCAGGACCCGGAAGACACAAATCTCAGGAAGCGTCACCGCGACGTCTCTCCCGCAAAAATAGACCGCACGATTTATCTCGTCCACGCACAGCTCTTTCTCCTCCTCTTCGTGTCTATTCGTGTCTATTTCTACCCGGTCCCATGTCCGCAAACTCTGCAGCATCGTAATCCTCTAGGGATTCGATTGTGTGTTGTCGACGTGAGATATCATTCGCGAGTCGAAAATTCCAGGAAAATGCAAAGAATATTGAAATTTCGATGCTCTATTCAGCGCCGCTTCTAAGGACGACGTCGATAATCGATGAAGAACCTGGGAGAACCCGCAGTAAGAGATAAGACGAATCAGCTGATCCTTTGGCAGCGAACTAGGGAGTTAGAGGCTCCAACTCCCTAGTTTGCTATTTGACCTACTCTGAGAATCAGCTGATTCGTTTTATTGTCTCTTGTCAACGATTATTCACTGATGTCGTCCTCATGACATTTTCATATTGTCTTAACGATGTTCTCATGTTTTCCTCATATTGTTTTCCTGTCATCTTACAATGTCCTCTTATAAAGATCCTTTCAATTTTTGGAAATCTGTTTCCACAACATCATATCACTTTCTGTATTTAAAAGAAGATAGATAGTTAGACATGATGAAAAAAAGGAGGAAAAATGAAAAATAAAATTGCCGTAAAAAGTAAACTTTAAATTCACCTTCTGCATTTAAAATAAGACTGCATGTTTGAGTTGTTGAGGAGTTTGAGCAAATAATCAGAGTGTAGAAAAAGTGCAAGTTGCTAGCATTGTCCACGTGACTGTTTAACAGTGACGGATGCTGTCAGAAATTGAATTTTCCTTCTATGCCATATATGGATTTTTGAGTATTGGACGAATTCAATATGATAATCAGTCTAAATAAGCTAGACAATCAATTGAGCCTTTTTGAAGCCAAAACAATCGACTCTTTTATAAATTATAATTATACATATAATCGAAGATGCCTTATACTTTTTCATTTTACTAATACTATAATTTTATAAATAATTTTTATTAATATCAGAGCACATATAGCACAATTGATTTATAATTTCTCTCTATTTTTTATTTCGTGAAAGTTTATCAATTCTGAAAGGCTCAATTATTTCCGACAATTAAATTTTTCTTCTATACTTATATCACATATCATGGCCTAATTTTATTTTTATTGAATTTGTGAAAATGTTATTTTAATCAGCATTTTTAAATTCTTTTTCCATGATAGAGATCATATAAAGATTTTCTCGAAAGTTTCTACATAGCGTTCACTCCTCATTCAAATTAATGTAGAAACCCTGAACGAGATTACACCCCTGCGAGCGCGAGCGAGACAAGCAGTGCCGATGAGCAGTCGTGAAAGATGGCTTTGCTCGCGAGAAACATTTGTAAGGCGCTCTCTCAGGTAATCATCGACGCATTCCTTCGTTGCTGCATGTGTTCAGAATTTCATGTATCTGTGAAATGCAGAAGAAACAATAGTTCATAAGTTCTATATAACATGATAATTAAGACAAAAAATTCAACTGCTCCGTCAGCGTGGTAGAGTAGATGATTACAAGAGCATCGCATATTTAGGTGTCTTTGTATTGCGATATTTTTATCCGAGACGCATTCGCGTGTCGAAAATGCAAATTTATTTCTCGATGCACCCGCGCAAACGTATTTCTCGAATCTGCTCAGCTACGCGAATCATTACACATCGATTGAGGCAAGCACCTACACTTGCTTATCACATTATTTAATCAAGATAATCTTAGTTATTCATCGAGAAAAGCAATAAATTGTTACGCAAGAATTAAAAGTCTATTATTCATGAAATGCAACGAATAGAATAAGATTACAATGTTGATTAAATTCAGTTAATTAAAAGGATTAATCCTGTCCGAAGATTCTAAGCTTGGAGCATTTCATTCCTGGAAAAAAGAATTATATTTGAGATAAAAATGTAATAAATACTACTTTGAATTCTTTGTATAACTAATTACATTCTTATTGTAATAACATATGTTTAAATTTTGGCACATTGTATTTAAAGTATGTTAGATATTTGTAGTATATTATATTTAGATTACCGTATATGCACAGTGAATTATGAATTTTATTATATTTAATAAAATGTAATTCTTATGCTTTGTGTTTGTAGGTTACTCAAAAGAACACAGTTAGAGCCCTGCATGTAGGGACAATACAACAGCAAGAATCGGTAAAATATTATTGTTCTCCAGTTAATAATTAGATACATATGTGACATATATACTTTTCCAGTCAATTGAACAAGAAGGAAAGTTGAAATGTACCTTGATACCAGGAGATGGTGTTGGACCAGAATTAGTGGTCGCAGTTCAAAGTGTTTTCAAAGCTGCGGATGTCCCGGTTGAGTTCGAACCTTACTTCTTATCTGAAGTAAATCCAACCTTGAGTGCTCCTCTGGATCAAGTCTCCAATAGTATCGCTAGAAATCGAGTTTGTTTAAAGGTCTGATTTTCTAAACATAATAAATCTAAATAATATAATTAAATTAAATAAACAAAACAAATGATATGACTTACTTAATGCTTTCATTTCGTGTACATACAAATAGCTAATAAAATAAAGCACATAATTTCAAATATAAAAATTTTTCTATTTGAGAAAGCAAATTTTTTTTAAGAGTATGTGGCTGTAAGATAACAATAATTTTGCAACTTGATGTAACTGAATATTGTTTCACATGACAGGGAATCCTAGCAACTCCGGATCACTCTATGACGGGAGAATTACAGACCTTGAACATGAAATTACGTAAGAGCTTGGACTTATATTCAAACGTGGTGCACGTGAAATCTTTGCCAGGAATCAGGTCACGTCATCAAAATGTGGACTGCGTTATTATTAGAGAGCAAACAGAGGGAGAGTATTCTGCGTTGGAGCATGAATCTGTCAAAGGGGTGGTCGAATGCTTAAAGATCGTGACTGCCACTAAAAGCCAAAGAATCGCGAAGTTCGCTTTTGATTATGCTGTAAAGAATAATCGCAAGAAAGTCACATGTGTTCACAAAGCTAACATAATGAAGCTCGGCGATGGACTTTTCCTCAAATCGTGCCAAGAAATTGCCAAGCTGTACCCTAGGTATTCCAGTAACTTTCTTGTCCATATGAATAAGAATTTGTTAATTGTTGCTTAGAAATATTTATTATGAAATTATTGCAAAAGGTATTTAATATTACTTATATATAATAATTCATGCATCGTTACTCGCTCATATAAGCAGCCTTTCTTTTTAGCTTTTACTTTATATTCCTATTTTTTAATGAAACAGGATTACGTTCGAGACGATGATCGTCGATAATTGTACCATGCAGATGGTTTCTAATCCACATCAATTCGACGTTATGGTAATGCCGAATTTGTATGGAAATATTGTGGATAATCTCGCGTCCGGTTTAGTCGGTGGTGCCGGAGTCGTCGCAGGTGCCAGTTACAGCGCTGAGTGTGTCGTCTTTGAACCAGTAATGTATCTAATTTTATATATATATATATATATATATATATATATATATACACATATATTTGCACAAAAAAATTATATTCAAAGTGCAATTAAAATTAAAAAGAATTTCTAAAACTTAACTTATACCAATTTTAAAACATAAGTTACTTAGGTCCGATTACATCAATGTCATTTTAATTTTAAGTGAGACTTAAAACTCTATCTGTCTCGTTTTAAAGCCAAAAAGAGACAGAGATAGAAAGAGTTTTAGCCTCGCTTAAAATCAAAGTAACGGTGCAATCAGGCTTTAGAATCTCGTATTCTTCAACAGGGCGCAAGGCATACGTATTCCGAGGCGGTTGGCAAGAATGTCGCGAATCCAACGGCGATGTTGCTATGTGCGGTGAAGCTTCTGAATCACGCGAATTTGAAACGCTATGGTGAGCAGATCCGGGAGGCGTTAAATCGCGTGTTGAACGACGGAAAGGTGCTAACAAAAGATCTGGGTGGGCAAAGCTCGACGACGGAGTTCACCGCTGCCGTGATAAATAGCCTGCGCTAAAACTTGTAACATAAGAGAACGTAGACCTTACATTGTGAATTCATTTTTATCTGAAATGATTGTGTAAATCGTAGCATCACCCGTTATAGGGTATATCTAACTCATATATAATATTATAAAATTTGTAAAGCTATATTATTCTAGAAATCTATAATGATGCAAATTTTCATTTGCAAGAGTAACCTTCTGTATGTTCTACGAACAGAAAGAAATCCAAAGTTTTTTGCAATTGCCAAATTGCAAAAATCCAAATGCGATGAGCGGACTGCACAATTAGTTCTATAATAGACCAAAACATAGACACAATTGTATCATATCTATATATATAGAATAAATTATACGCTATCTTGTACATCCTATTAAAAATGTCAAGCTCTCCTTATTTCATAATTAGAAATAATGATACAAATACACATATATCTTTACATTTCACAGTCATCTTTGATAAAATTGTTAAATGAAAATGTTAAAATTATTTTGGTAAATTACAGTAATTAATATTTATCTTTAATTGATTTTTCTGATTATTTTATTTTCACCCCTATTTTCTAATATTTGTGAAATAAATGGTTCATAATTTAATAAATATACAGGAAAGCTCCTTTTTATGAGATAAGCGCTAGTATGAGATAGCAGTATTTCCGCTAAATTAATAAACGTTATCTATTCCACCATGAATTTATCCTTCCTTGGAAAACTATTAAAAAAAATTCATTATTACATCGTGCCTGTAGTCGTTGCAGAAAAAAATTTTAAAATTTGGATGTCTTCAAGTTTCATTGAAATGAGCTTTTAAACCTTGTTTATTATTTAATAAATATTTGGCAACAAATTCTTTATGTGGTGATAGAGTAAGATTGTACTAATAGAAAAATATGAGATATATTGAATTGCTTAATTACAAAAGTTAGATTTGATGATCGTAAAATCGTAAGATGGAAATATCAGATACCCAGGGTATTTCTAATATGAAATAACCTTCTATGTCATAGTGAAAATCGTTGCTTAACTATAAATGTGATTGTACAATAATAAAAAGGACAATCAGAATAAACATCGAGTGCCTGTTTCTGCGATGCTTGATTCCAATTACCTGAAGATGAGTCCTAGATACAATGCATTACATACTCATTTTGCGCGTACACTGACTATGTTTGTATTTTAGAACATTAAATAAAGTTTTTTAATTGCAATACTGATACTTTGCGTTTTATTATCGATTTCTCAGGGCATTTCATATTAGGAGCAATTTTTTGATTTTGCGATTTGCTCACTTTTTACTTTTCTTTAATTTATAAAAAAAATTAATTTGAATTAAATTTTATATAAGCATTATCTTAAAGCTTATTAAATTCCTCCTTCAAAATAACCTATTATTTTTTTTAATTCTGCCCATAGATTTTTAGCATTTACCCAAAATAAACTTGATATCTCATAATAAGTCTTTCTTCTCTCTCTTTAAATATACATTTATAATACATAAATACATATATCTATATGTGTAATAATATATATTTATAATATAATATATAAATAATATATAATATGTAAATATTATATAATATTATATAATATTATATAATAATATATAAATATATAATAAAAATATATTATTTCTCTCAAGCAAAATAAAATTTCTGAGATAAAAATTCATGGAATTACAAACGATGGCGCATATTGTTCAGTGATATAACACGTGTCCATTGACAGCTCGACATCTGTCTGTATCAGCTGATCGGAGTTTTGCCTACATATCACACATATGTACGCCATATAAACGAGAAATAACATAGGAACAAAGAAACGTGCATTATCTATAATGGATCCCGACAATTACGCGGTAGAATTAATACGTCAAGACATTGTCAAATACCAACTTCAAGTGAATGCTTTAATACAAGTAAATATATATATATATATATATATATATATATATTGTGATACATAGAACATAAACTAAATTTCAATGTTGATATAACAACTTAACAAACGAGAATGGATTGAAATGAATTGAAATGGATTCAGATTTTTAGAAATATTGATTCACGAATATTAAAATGAATACTTGTCAATTCTGAATGCATTTTTATTCATTTATAAAAATTGCATGGAGCTTATCTCTATGTCTTTCAATCTAAAAATAATATTAGTTTTTCCTGTGTAACAAAACAAAACAAACACACACATACACATTGTGAATACTGTTCAATTCAAAATGTTGAATAAGAAATATAGTTTTTCAATCCAATTGCATCCAATTGAATCCAATTAAATAAAAAAAAAGTATTCACTATTTAAAATACGCATTTGGATAGAAAAAAATTTCAATTCATTTTAATCTATTCTTGTTTACTGGAAAAGCTATGGTGATAGTGGCAAGAAATATTATGAATTAAATTACAATATGTCTAATTAACACTCTGCATTTAATAAATTATCTATTTATTGTGAAGGACATACAGCAATGCAATGGGCCGCTGGAGGTGCTGGACGAACTCAACGCAGAGGGCAGAGCCAAGATAGCAGTTTTGAAATTCTCCATAGAGCATCTGACATCCATCGCCGAAACCGAGATGGATAAAACGAAGAAGGTTGAACTGCTATCTATCGTGGATAGTTATAAGGAACAGCTGAACACTTCCTTAGCCGCCTTCCGCAAGGCCAATGTTGTCAGTGCATGTGTCATTGACAAACTGGCGAGAGAGAATCTGTTCTCTATGCCAGAAGAACGACAAAACGCTCTTCGTAGACGGCATGACAAACAGAGCTTGACGAACGCATCCAGCCAACTGACAGACAAGTTGCTTAGTATTTCCAGACATCTGGCCGAAACATCTCAAAGAAGCGCTGATACACTGGATACTTTGTGTATGTACTTGTCTTATTACTTGATGGCATGTCATTCTATGGATTGATATTATATGTACTCTTCATGAATGAAAGAGAGGATAGAGGGACTGTTATAAATATTTTAATAACTTATGTATAAGTTATTAATTAACCTCTCTTAAGATCATTTTCATTTGTCAGATATTGTTAAATAAGAATAACTGATTGTATATAATAGCATCCTGTAAAAATATATGAAATCTCTCGGAACATAAACATTTTTATATTCATTATTATTAAACTAGATTGCATTGCGCTGAATTTTAACGCCAAAGAATGAACAGCAAGATAATTATAAATTATACTTTTAGCAAATTTTTTGTATTATTGTTTCAGTAACATCTTCGGACAAGGTCGGCAGTACTAAGGACGAATTAGAGCATCAGCAACAAGCTATAGTACAATCAGGAAAATTGTTAGGGAAATATGGTAGACGAGAAGTTACTGATAAAGCACTGCTCGCATTGGCATTTGCTTTTTTCCTTGCCTGTGTATTTTACATTTTACAAAAAAGATTCTGAACATATATAAAGTTTTAAGATATATAAGATGTATAAAACTTAAAATGAGATATTAAACTGTTTATATAACAATACAAATTCTTATAAGAGGAAGAAGAAATAATGTGATATATTATATGTACTCTTTAAGAGTGAAAGAGGACAAAAGGTAATGTCTTTTATAAATATTTTAATAACTTTATATATAAGTTATTCATTAATCTCTTAACATCATTTTCATTCCGTCACCAGATTTTGTTAAATAAAAATAACTGATTGTATATAATAGCATCCTGTAAGAAAATAGAATTTATGAAATTTTTGGATACATATATATTTTTATATTCCTCTATTATTAAAATAGATCTTATTAAAATAGATGTGCTTTAAATTTTAACACTAGAAGATGTAACAGCAAAACACATATAAATTATTTTTATCAAATTTTGTATCGATGTCGATATTAATAAAATGTATAACTCTTTTGTTCTAGAAAAGTTTAATAAAACATTTCATCATTAAATAGGATTCTTCTAGTGTTAAATATGAACAATATTATTTTTACACATACTAGAGGATTCCATACATTTTTACAGCCATTCATAAATTCTTCTCTGGAGATTATACCGTCTCTATTCGCATCCATCTTCTCAAAGAATTTGTCTACCTGCTGGTTAACTATGGACTGGATAGTTTGCGCATTTTGCACCATCTCATAAATCGCGGATACTATAGTCAGCATCTCCTGTCTTGTGATGCAACCGTCGCCGTTCAAATCATAAAATCTGAAAAGCAATAAGTCCGAAGAGATTATTTCGCGTGTATTGCTTTGGCTACGTTCGAGATCATCAATTAGACAAAAAATGAATTGTTTTTAAATTTAACCAAAAATTTTTTTTTAAATTAATTTAAAATTCTTCTAATCCGAATAAATATTATTACATCTTCCAATCCCCATTGAATAACCCTTTATAAATTATAATTAAATTTTTCATAAAATATTATTTACAATTTTTTTCGAATTTATCAGAAAAATAACTATTAATAGAAACATTGAAAATGAGATGAGAGCTCTCACTCAAATATCCAGGAAAGCTTCTGGTCCACGTTGCCATTAATAATCGATGTCAGAACTTTGAGAAGATCGTTGAAATTGACGATGCCATCGCCGTTTCTGTCGATGTTGTTGAACATGATCTGTGCGTATCTGGTCGAATCACCAAGCGGAAATAGTTTGGCATACGCGGGTTTCAGGTCGCTGAAAGTTGCGCATCCTCTAGGACATAGCTGCTTGAAGGCGCGATACAGTTTACGAATTTCATCCTTAGAAAACCCGGTGCGCCAAGTCAGAGTGAACAGTTGCTCAGGAAACATGTACAATGAATGTTTATCTTCCTGGATGTTCTCTTACAAAAATGTAATCTAGTTACAGTGTATTGCAGATTATCATATATATTTACATTCTGATTTTTCGCTCGGATTAATCTTAGAAATTTGAAATTCATTCTGTAACTATCAAATTCTTCACAATTATATATCTTTTGAATATAAATATAATTGTAATAAGATTAAATTAATTAATTGCGCACTTTAAGGAGTTCTTTCTATTTTTACAATGTCAAATGTAAATTACTAAGTATGCGTTATTATCACTAAAAAATTGCGAATATTTACTTTAACTTTTTGTATCTTCTTTTTCTTTTTATACTTCAAAATTTTTAGCAAATTATAATTGTTATTAATCATTTAATTAAATTAAGTATTTATTTAACAGCTATCATAAAATTATTTAAAACAGATAATTATTAATTTTATTACTAAAAATCATATATTTAATTGTATTCAATTACTTAATTGTATATATTACGTTTTTATTATTTAATTTAATCGAGCGATTTGGCTAATTAATTGGCGATTTCTATAAGTGTTACAAAAACTAGATTAGGAGAAAGTTCTAGTCTACAACGATCAAATCGGATATCGTTACCAGTAATTTTTTGGATGCTTTTTCTCATTTTCTTCAAGCTACGTTGCATTTTTATGGAGAGGCTGGGTCGGCGGAGAGCCTCGCAATTATCTTTGCTGCCGTAATTTGACATTTGAAGGGAACCAATGAATATGTGAGATTAGATGAGCTTAACAGTGATCAACGATTTTCAGCGAATGTTGAACGGAACGAAACGGAACGACGCAGTCGACTGCACAGAGCAGTTTTGATGAAGCCTGCAGTAGCCAAAATATTTAGACAATTTACTATGGCATGTCTGTAAATCCCAACAAGAAATGACGTACGAACCGCAGACAGTTTTGGGTGTGTTTCATCCAACAGCTCATCTTTAATGAGCATTTTTTTCTTGGATTATAAACAATAAATATATTAGCTGATCTCTTGTAATGCAATTGCGTATGTTATTAATCCAAGTAATTTCTATGTTTATTTTATATTCGAGTCTAAATTTGTCAGATCATGATCTGAAAGATATAAATTATATGTTATTACCGCAATTGGCAAACTTGGTAGATTCGAAATAGAATCTCGAAAAGAAGAGAAGAAATAAGAAGATAAAAACCGTGCTTTTCGAAGAAATAGCATCTCTGAAATTTCTTGCCAAACATTCACAGAAGTAAAGCGAGAGAGATGTAAAAGCTTTTGCACAAAGAGCAATTTGATCGCATTCTCTAAAAGTATTAAAAACTTCCTCCACCCACAAACTAGTTTGAATCACTATGAAGGCGAATTTCTTAAATAACTATATCGTTGTACACATTTCCCGCATTTATCACATGCAATATTAAACTTATATAAAAGTTTAGTATTCTTAAATATAACTATATAAATTTAAATATATACATATACATGTATAAAAGTATACAACACAATTTTATAATTCTATAATTTTTACATAACTCCAAATTAAATTTATAGAAATGAGCTATTAAAAAGTTTTTCATCTCTGTTGCGAACATCTGTATGTAAATAGACACTTTCTCTGCCAAACGCTATTAATAGTCGGGTAGACTATTAATTAATAGTCAGTTGGAAACTGACTATTACGGTAATAGGAATCAGTAGAGCAAATCGTTATTTGATAATTTAAGAATTCATCCTTTCATGAAAGAATTCATCAAGTGTAAGAACAATTATGTGCAATTGCGCGAAGTAATTGACCTTGTCGTCTACAATTATGATTCATATTCGCGCGATAAATGGGCCTATCAACTACCAATAATTTCCCTCAAGGCAAACCGAATTATTTGTTTATATATATAAAACCCAGTTTTTTTGTGCAACATGCAATCCGGTATTACATGTTAAAGAATTTATTACAACTCTTGTAGTTTCCTGTAAGAAGTTGCATGCAATTTGAACAAAGTTGAGAAAGACTTCAGGTAAAACGACGAATAACGAACGAAAAAATGTTGTCCATTACAGGGGCTAATTTGCACCAATGTGAATTGATGCTAATTGTGCAAGACAAATTATTTTTCCCTAAGCCAGACTACAAGCTGGAAGAAAAAAAACAGATTACTATGTTACATACTATGTCACATACGTTATATTACTTAAATCGCATAATATATATTGTCATATATGTTACTCAAACTGTATTATTAAAGTAATTTAAAAATTAGCAAAACAAATTAAAATAACAATTATAATTATTAATGACTTTCTAATGAATTTCTTCCAAATTCATATGAAATTAATTTATAAAACACTTTCTTTGTATTTGAATCGTTGCCGTCAAATAGATAAATATAATTAATATAATTATAAATATAATTAATTTAGATAATAAAATATACAGAAGTAACGTTCAGATTCTGTTATTAGGATAAGTGTTTTATCTAGAAAAACATTTGAAAAAACATATCGGAGAAGAATTCAAGGGGTCAAAGGGCAATTTGCTTCGGTTCATGTAAGCAGTTTCATGTATATATATATATATATATATATGTCAAGTTCGCCGATAAGATAATACTGTCTTCGCAAGCAGCGTCCTTGACATAATATTCGGATGTAGAGCAACTCCCAATAAAGTTTGGCGCCAGCATGGAAGAATCGGATGCGAAGATTGAATATATGGCGTGCAGATCAGTCTGTACATAATAATATAATGTAGGTCACGCGATCGTTTTCGTAATCTCGAGGAAAAACGCATGCTGCGAAATTCACCTGGTGCAGTGCACTTTTATGATCGAACGCAATAGCATGCAAGCACATGCCGGTGGCGCGTTACGTATGCAAAATTATTACTATTTCATGCAGAGCGCCGGATTTCGCGGATACGCCTACGTCTGAAAGTGCGATCCATGAATTAAACATTGAATGCTAATTCGGAGGAACCGTATCAAGATTCGATCTAATCTCAATCGATGCAGTTAGCTGCTTTTACGTCTTGAATGATCGTTATTAGAGCGCATACAAGGCTTTTCCTTTTCTTCTTCCTTTACCTCAAAGAGTCGTGACGAAATATTATTATCATAAGATGTAGCAGCATACCGAACAAATGAGTAATTATGATGATATCAGTATCTCATTCATCTTCCTGTATTCCCTGCAAACGATATTGCGTGCGCGGAATACGCGAGCGAGGGAGCGAACAAGAGTTACGAATGTTGCATATAAATTATTATAAAGAACGACCAAGACAGTGAAAAAGAATCTTCCCCCAAGTTCAAAAGCGCGCAAGTAAATGCGTCATTTTATCAGTACGTGCGGAATTCTAAATTGAATTCTAAAATAATCGTGAAGAGGCAGAACTCATTGGAATATGAAATCTCTTCAGCGGCTCGATCATACTCTCGTCATGAAAAAATAATAAAGGATTTAGACATAATTGGAGCTAGAATCCATCCCGTATCATCCAAATTTCGATCGGTCATGAATGTAAATCTGGGAATCTGTAATGCAAAATATTGTAAAACAAATCATATGTCTGGATAAATGCAAAATGTTAAGTGATTCTAGGGTATCAAACAAAAGAATAAAATGATACCAAAATCTACGCGGAAGAGATTTAAAAAACCAATGATTGAATATATTATTTAATAGAATTAAATAATTTTGTTCATCTATTTGATTAATTCAATTAGATTCTAATAGAATTACATATCAATTATATGAATTGTAACTATAAGCTCAGATTTGTAATGCATCATTTTATGCTTTTTCCCTTTAATTTATGTATGATCTTATGAAAGACTGCTGTATATTCTTACTAAAGCCGATTGAACACATGCGCATTCAGTATCCCAAGATTATTCAAAAGACAACGCAGATTCATCACCAACCGCGCATTTTTCTGAGCGGTAGGGTGGTAGGCCAGTGGTATATAAATCAGCAGTAAGCATCCAGTATCTCTCCATTGCAGTAGTGCTTGTTACAGTTGCTTGCGATTAGGTAGAAGTTAATTATTATATTCAGTACAATTATTAAAGATGCTACGTTAATTATTTTCCATTAGTTAGAGAACAAATTCAAATAAATAACAATACAGTCAATAAGATATTGGAATTTCCATAAAACGACGTCATTAATCCCACAATTCAGAAAGTGTAAAAGAAAACATTGACGTCGTGACGCAACGACTTTCATTATATGATTTTTTGGTGCGTGAACGCGTGTTGTCCCTGTTTTTATATCCACTTTAGCGTTTTTATATCCCCTTTCCTAAGTGCGCTGAGACACCTGTCAGAAGTGATAAAATCAGCGAGCGTTAACTGCAATCGAACTATTAATGGGATTTTAATGGAACTTTTATTTTTTATTTGCAGAATATTCGCCTATAATAGATCTTGTATCATCACGGATATCAGAGAGACCGAAGGAAACTGAATAACAGTAAGAAATATAGTTATCTTTTCAATTACTTCAATCTCAAGAAATAAATGAAACAAATCTGAATTTTTCAACAAAATTCTGCTTAACAGAAATTTACTTTAAATTAATGATTTGTAAATATAAAGATATATGAATTATATCTTTATAAAAATATCAAGAATTAAAAAAAAAATGATTACAAAATTAATCTTTCGAATTTAATTTTAAATATCCTTTACACTTCTGTTTGGGAATTAAAATACAATTCTAGAATATAATGCAAAACTAAACGATTAAATTTAAACACAATGTATTTAAAATATTCACAAAAATAGAAAATAATCTTTCTCCTTCCAGATCATCAGAAGATTGTTAAAAGATTATGACCGAAGTTTTCAAGTAATAGAGTAAAATGAAATTAATCATTCTGCTGTTATTACTGATCAGTTTAGTTTCTTGTAAGCCCTGGCTTGATCTATGGTTTCCTCAGCAGTCCTACGACAATCGAAATACCGGATATTATGCAAATGGCCCATATCGTCAAAGTAGAGGTGGTAAGGAGCGCTGGAAACAAATTTGTAGGACTATAAATGCGGATTCATATGCATTCCCAGGACGCGTGCCTTATCCCGCCGCACCTGTTTGTCCATGGTAAAAGAAATTTCCGATCGGATTTCCGATCTGTCGTGCCAAACGCAAGTGAGAAGATATCGTGCGTTAAAAATATGAATTTATTGTAACAACATAGTTTTAGACAGTATACGTCCACCGATTATGAGTATTTCAGTCAGTATGCGTGTACGTATGTGTCCGTGACAATGCTAGCAACATAATGCTAGTATACATATAAATATTCGTGATTACATATAGCTACGTATGCGTTCATCAAGTACGAAGCGAGATAATTATCCGCCAATTGCATCTTTTTGTATGCAAACTTTATTACTCCTCGCTTCTCGGTCCGTATTCGCACTTGTTAAATATAAAAACAAGAAAAAGAAATTAGAAACCATATCGTACTATCAAAAATAATTTTCAGAGTCCAAACAAACGAAGCTAAAGAATACGATCGAAAGCTGTAAAATGTAATTTCTAGATTTCTTTTTCATTTTAAGAGTGTTCTATCATGCAAAGTCACTTCATATCAGTACTTTTATTTATCTTTCAGTTAAGTTTTTAGTACGCGTACGGACCCACTAATATCTGTTAACTTAGATACAATTCAAAGACTTATCTATCGATCTGTGTAACATCGACTTTCTAAGTCATCACCATCTACCTACAAATCAGTAATACTCCAAGCTCTCTCTCTCTCTCTCTCTCTCTCTCTCTCTCTCTCTCTCTCTTCTTGTCTTACGTATAAAAATAAGCTATATACATTATATATGTTACATTGTAAGTTTACGCTCAAATTTTTTAAACAAAAAAAAAATGCACGCCTTCGTAGCATAATTGTAATCATAGTCTTAAATGTATATTACATGCTTTATATACAGTCCAGGATCACAGAGTTCGGTACAGCACGGCGGTGTGTACGTTGATATTTATAGTTTAAAGAAGCAATAAAAGCCATTTTAATACATTATCTAAGCAAATTGTATATAAAGTTCATTTAATACATTGAGAGAATTTTACTCATCTATAGTTAATCTATAAAATTATATTTAGAAATAAGATTTTCAATTTTATAAAAATTATATGAAACAAAGATGAAAATAAATAATTTGATTTGTAGAGTTAACTTTTTTTAAAGTGAGATACAGTATAATACCTTAATTTCCAACAAGACCTATCATCAATGATACGAAATTGTTAAAAATATTTTTTGTCAAAGCTTTCTGTCAAAATGGGAATTGTTATATCCATAATTACCGCCATCACAATTCCTCCGCGTGACTACCCTTAAATAAATTATATCACGATCAATGTCCGGCATTGTTGGATAATTTATCTGAATTCTAAAATAACTTATTTCTTACTTGGATCACAATGGTTTCGTTATTATCGGGAAGAAATTCCGCATTACACTGGTAAAATCTTTTATCGCCTGTGCGAGGAACTTTGTAATCGAATTTTGGACCGAGAAGAACAATCATTTCCAGACTTGTATCAAACCGTCTGTGCTGCCGGTGAGAATACACGTATTCGACATAGCCACAGCGGAGATCGTGTCGTGCTGACCGGAGGGTGGAGTCTCGGGACCGCTCTCTTCCATGTTTCTTCCTCTTGTGTCACTTCCAGACAACGGGTTAGAATCGTCATCCACCAATACCTCCTGCACGACGTTCGTTCCGTCTATCAAACGTAAACTGTAAACAGAAAAGCGATATCGTATGTTATTAAGCAAAAATATAATAAATAACATTGAGTGATTAATTTTGTAATGAATCAGTCACTAACTCATATGCCAATGAATTTGGAGTGAGAACATCATTAGCAGCGGGCAGAGCAACATAAGATGCAGTAGGTCTATCAAAGTCCCAGAAGCGTAATCGCATATCGGTGCCGCCGGCTAAAAGGAAGCCCGAACAATCGATGCATCCAGTATACATGGCACATACGGTGTGACCAGCTTGAGTACGACTCAACGGCGGGGCATTTGATGCCCATAGAACCATCTGTCGTTGATCGGTCTCCAGATTCCACATAGATATCTCATTGTTACCTTGTACCGCCGAAATTATCCACGAATGCTCTGTCGGATGCGTAATCACCTTTCGTACTCTGGCGCCTGAAGGAAATGATAAATAGCATTACAAATAGTACAAGTAACATTATTAGAAATTATTTTAAATGAAACTGGTACATCAATAGAAAATAAAATAGGCGAGATAATCTACCTGTCGGGTGCTTGATACTCGTTATTGGCAGTTGAAACCTCAAGTCCCAACAGGTATGAATACCGGAACTCGTGCCTAGAGTCAACCACTGCTGATGACTGTTTACGCAAAATGATGTGATAACTCCGTGCTTTAAATCATTTTCTAAGCGCCATGTTGTGCCGGGACATCGTAGGTCCCAACCTACCAGCGATCCATACAAGGAGGCGTACACAAGAACTGATTGCGAGCCGGAATCTAGATATTGTAGATCGACAGCACTTCCTTCTTCCTGTCAAACCAGTTGCAAGCAACATTTCTTTAAAATTCATATGCATTGAATTTTTATATTATTGCGAATATTTTCTAATTCCTCACCTGGGGATCCAATTGACGAGTGCCAATCAGGCTCATTTTACTTGAGTTTGGCTCAATCCGAAGTACGAATACCGTTCCAGAAGAGCTCGCAGAGCTTGCTAAAGATTGTCCTTGGTCGCACACAGTTAAGCCAACCAGCGGGCCTCCTCTGTGCATATATGTTTGCCTGTAAAGCATCAAGAAACAAATATTGCATTATTATAATAAATTTTAAACTTACTCGAAATTTTAAACTTAAAATAATACAATAATTAGTCAAAACATCTTCAATGTGTAATTGTTCTGGAAGAGAAAAACAGTACCTAGAACGATTAGCAATATTTCGTCCCTCCATCTTACTAGCATCCCAAATTTTAATACATCCGTCGGAGGAACTACTTGCGAACAAGTTAGTGTCCGGTATCGAAACTAATCTATTTACTGCAGCTCTGTGCTCGTGAAGATGCGCGACGGGAACTCCTCGAGGTCTCCAATCTTTTGGCAGTGATGTGGAGCCTTTTAGCCAACATCGATAATGAATAAAGAAGCATATGAATGCGATAATGAATGATATTCATACGACAGAGCATGATGTAATCTGTAAAGATTTAATTTTTATTTACCAGCTTCGCAGGCAATGTTATTAGCCCAACGTTTTGCTCTTAACACTGCCGCATGTTGCTCTTGCTTCCGGTACGTTAATTGCCGTACTTCTAACCGACAGGGCGCACATCTATCTGCAAAATTGTTTTTATTCTTTAATATTTTTCTATCATTTTATAAAACACAAAAATTAAATATTATTTTTTAATTTTATTATTTTTAACTTTTTAATTATTTATTATTTTTATTATTATTTTGTTGTATTGTAATTAATTTCGCTTACATTGTATATAAGATCGCTCGTGAAGCGAATGATCATTCATGAGAGAATTAATGCTGGTCATATCTGATAAGCAATGATGCGGAGATAAATGGATGTCTCCACTGTGTATACTCTGGCTGGGACTGCCACTGCTTCCAGTCATGTCTGACATTTTAACAATAGCGTGCTATCATAGTAATATAAGAAAAATTATTACGAACAATATAAAATTATCACGATAATATAGAAAACAAAGAATCATCGATATCAGTTAATGTAATACTTGGGTATTGTCTTGAGCTGCAAACATCGTACGCCATTCTTGATTCATCGTCGCGTATGTACCAACAGTCTCCGATATTCTTCGATCCAATCTCTTGAAAGGTGGCAGAGTTAAGTCTCCTTTAGTATCAGGATATAATACGACGACATGATGTCTTATCCTATCTTTCATTGGACTTAACTCCAATTTACCATCTATGGGCTTGATAGCATTTTGCTTCGTGTCCGCGGAATTGCGATATTTGTTGATCTTCATCAAGTGAGGTTTCATGATCAGCAATTGATCTTCAACTGCCTCAGTCATCGATTCCGAACTTAATCGCCTAAAAAGCTAAAAAGAGTTGTCTTTTTGTATTGAATTTTCTTTATTTGCAGTAATAAACAATATATCTTTATTTTAATTTTTTCGCTGCATGGTACGTGCGGTATAACGCAACATTTTATTCTAAAATTTAATTTTCTGGCAATATAGTAAAATTTTTTTTCAATGTTATTTTCAAGATTGAATATAAACGTTATTTACATTTTTTAAAGAAGTACTCATGTCGTTGTATTGCGATGATACCACATCTGTTATGGCTTTTGCTCTGGCTGCCTGCCTCTGTTCAAGTACTTGAAATAGTTCTTCTACATCGTTATACTTCACCACGGAATCATATACGATTCTAGATATAGGAGGAACAAGTGCTTCGAGCAATAAAATCTCCTTTTCTATTTGGATTAATGAATGTTTCAGATATGGTTGAAGCATCGTTTGAACTTTACATTGGACATCCACCACATTCAGAGTTCTTGCTGCCGCGGAAATAAAGCCGACGGTTGCATGACGTATCCAAAGATTTGGATGGACCTATAAAAAAAATGACAGTGGAAATTACACCAATATGTAAAGTTCTTTTAAATTTAAACTAGTCATTTTTAAAAAAAATTTATTGTCCAATTTTTAATTTTTATATTATCTAATTTTTTATTTTCAAAGAATTTATTTTAAATAATGTTCTGAAATTTATCAAAATTTTAACAAAATCCTATAACTTCAATTTTGTCAATAAGAAAATGTTTTAAATTAGTAAAAAATCTCTTAGAAATGTTGTAACTTGAATCATTACATATATCAAAAATTTTATGACAATAACGTACCAGGAAGACCATAGTTTCTGATAATAATTGATAAAGAGCAGATTTATGTAGCAGACCCAATTCTGTAAGTGTTGCCATAGCATTTATGGCCTTTGTGGTTACAAATTCTTCAGGATCGGATAAACCTTGTTGCAGAAGTGGCATTAATATAGGACTACTATGCCAACCGACATAAGCGGCTACACCGACTATGCATTCAAAAAAAGAGCCTCTCAGTTCTTTGTCCTCTTTGTCATTTAAAAACGTGATAACGTGACTAAGTAAAATATCATTGGCTTTCTGTTTTCCGAAGAACACACACAATTTGTTTATTCCATTCTCCATTAACGTTTGTTTCACTAAATTTTTGGGATCTGTTAACAACATGGATACTGATTGTTGAACCTAAATAAAAGATAAAGAACATAACAAAGCATTATTAAGCTAATCGATGGTATTTCAGTTATATATTTAAATAACGAAAAAATTTCAAAAAATATATCGTTTTAATCTTTTTACGAATTATGAAAAATATTTATTATAAAAATATTTACCATTTCATGCAAGGTTTGTAGTTCGCTATCGTAACTGGGCTTTGGTCCTTCCTTGTTACTCAAGTTAGACAGATGAGCGTTTTCTAAATAACGCAGAGCAATGTGCGCCAAATGAGCAATATTCTCTGCATAAGCTGCTCTAACAATAACTGCTTCGTCTTGAGTTATGTGCGCTAGACCTGGTAGAATGTACTCAGGGAATATGTTTACATCCGAAGATGGTATCGATTTTACAAGATGTAAACATTTTGTTAAAGTGTGTATCGCCGATACTCTCACTCGCGGCGCCGGATCATGAACCAAATGGAACTAATGGAAGTAACATTTTTAAAAATATATATAAGCAATAATAATATAAAATAAAAAATTATAATTATTCATGTTAAAATATTTTTTAATTCAATAAATACAAATTTGTGTAACATTCTATTTATTTTTTGATTTAAAAATGATTTAAAAAATTTTTTAAAAATGGCATTTTTAATACTTACGATATAAGGTAATATTCTATCAAGAATTGTCTCATCAGAAACATTTTCAGCCAATTCTAATAATATCTCTAAACTATGCAATTTGGATTGCGAGTAATGCAATCCTCTTATGCAAGATGTGACGAGTTGAGTTATGATAACAAGCCCTTCTAGAATTTCACTCGAGGTAGAAATTGACTTCTTAGATTCCGCGTCGCAAGTGTGTTTGCTATCTTCGGACGACTTAATCTCTGGCTCTGCGTCTACTTGAATATCACTGCCAATATCTTGTGCTGTGCTCTTCACATCAATTTGATTTAAATCGGTCTTATCGGAACTTTGATCGCTGTCAACTTCTATCATCGTATTTTCTTCGCTGTGACCAGAATCATCCTTAATTGATTCCACATTACTCTCACATTGACCAGATTTTGTGGTTTCCATAGGCTTTGTTTCACTCATTTTCATCCGTTCATTATCTTCCGCTTTTAGTATACTTATAATATTGCCAATGTCCTTCTTCAACCGTGTTATTTTCTCGTCTGGTGATAAGATCGGAGCCGCAGAGAAAATAAGCATGTAAGACTGGAGAAAAGAATAAAAATATTCCGGAAAGATGGTACCCCGAGTTTGAGCTAAATAGATCTCTGCGCTTTTCCTATTTGTTGGATTTCTTTCCAGCATTGAACTAAGCAGCTCACGTATTCCTAGATCGTCTATACTGTCCAAGTGCTTACTCACAGAATACTCGTTGTTCCTATATGCTAAATATTAACATTATATTAATAAAATTCGAGTTTGTAAGTTTGTTCATTTTCTACATTTTACTTCATACTTATTTTTTAACAATTCAACGAAAAGAATGAGAGAATTTATAAAAATATAATATACTTACCTAAAAGTTGTGAAAAATCGAATGGTGGATGTCCTTCGTTATACAACTCTGTTAAAGCACAACCTGCAGAAAAAATATCCATCATCGGATGTAAATCACCTGTCTTTACTTCTTGTTCTGGTAATAACAATGTATTGCTCAATTCTGAAGATAATGTTTTTACAAATCTTTCGGGTGCTATGTAACATGTTCTGAAAAAATATTAGAAATTATTCCATTGAAACAAGAAAGAAAGAAAAAAGCTTTGCTAAAGATTTTACCTTCTTCTGGAAGTATCAAAAAAATATGAAAAATCCGCAGGATTATCTTCTGGTAAATACGTTGGTTTAAAACTAGCAAAATCCGTGAGTAATACCCAATTCCAACTAGTTATCATAATATTTTCTAATTTTATGTCACCGTGACAAACACCGAACTGTAAGAAAAAATATTTATTTTTAAAAATTATAATCATAGACAATAAATTTTATTATTTAAATAAACAAGAAGTTATAAATAAGTTTTAAGACAAGCTACTTGAGTTAATTAGAAGACTCTTAAATAATTCTCTTTATAGCATGTTTGAAGCTTTCCTTTTTTTATTATAAATTCACATATATATTCCTTACCTTATGGGCTTGATTAAGAGCGTATAATACTTGGAAAGTGATCCACTTTTTCTCTATGCTCGTTAAAAATGGCCTAGTGCTGATCCTGTCATAAAGAGAATATTTGACATACTCCCGCATTATTGAGCCTGCTTTTTCTGTGAGCTGATCCAAGCATACAATTAATTCTAATTGTGCTAAAATAAGCAATGTTTATAGTATTTCTATGTTACAATGCTTACAATCATTCGTTGAAACGGTAGGCAGTTGACAGCGGAAGCTAACTTTGACCTGATCTCCTCCAGCTTGTCCTTATAAGTAGATAATGGCAATGTTGGATCATGAATTGCGAACACTTTTACAACTATCAGCCCTTCCAGACTACGAGCCCGAGCCACTTTGAAGAATCTAGTACTTCCTAAACTATAAATAACAAGGAGTATTGTAAATCAACAGTTTAAATTAATATCACTTCATTAGTTAATTCTAAATAATATTATCAAAGTTTCCATAAATATCACAAACTTTTCTACACATATAGCATTATTAAAATATTTTACTTATAATATTCTTATGTTACTTATGAGGAGTTTGATAGGCCAGTGACTTTAACTTTTTTTAAAAATTAAAATTAGATTAATTTTTTTTATATTTCCTTTTTAAAAGTCACTGATTTATTAAATTATCCACATATAATATTGTCAATATCAACTAATTTAAAGAGAAACAGAACATTGTGTAGACACCTGATTACAATGTATATATATCTGTTAATATTGATTGCAAATAATAGAGATATCACGAAGTATTAACAACAGGCTGTTATTATTATGAAATATCACTTGAACACGCGGCTTCACAATGCTCTTGACAGTGCTAACTAGCAGACGTATGCATACGTAAGGTGGAATAATTCGATTAAGTACTTACTTGACGTCGAATAATAAATCACTGTGATCTGTCAAATAGTGCTCTACCGGAAATATTTGGCTGGGCGCAATGCCCACTAATTGATTGCCCATTTTTGCCAATTTTTGTTGCCAAGATGAGGGTTCAGATAAAAGCGATACACTCACTCTCGGCGTCCATTTTTCCCGATTTTTCGCATCTTGCAGTGCAGCCAACTATAATTCTAGATGCAATTTTAGCAATTTTGCATTTCAATTATGTTTATGTAGGCATGCCTGGTACGCATATTTAATCCATTCACTGTTCGACCATTCACCATAGATGGTTATCACGTGAAATGGACCAATCGTGACCATATTCGAAGTATTCGGACTTTTACTATTCGGAACAATGACTACATATTTTATTTCGTGTTATTTTTGTCATTGTAGTACTTTGCATTTTTTCTTTTATTTTTTTAGTTTTAAGAAAGAATTAGAAAAAGAAAATTAAACTAAGATTATAAAGTTAATTTATTGAAATATAGAAATGAATATATTCAACTTGTAAAACCGGTTAAAGCAAAAAATTTCTAACATATAATTCATTGATCTTAATCTGATGTTTTTTTTCTATAAACAATAAAAAATTAATAATATTTATATTATATGTAATAGATATGTAATAGAATGGGTACATTATTTGATTAAGTTAATCAGGGTTAGTTAGCTCGAAGTTAGCAATTGATGACTTAATTTTATACAATGTTTTAATTTGAGAAAAAAACCGATATGAATTTTGTCATTCATCAATAATTTTAGAATTATTTAATTTCAAAATATTTTAAATGTTTATATTGACTTATCAGTAAGCTTGCACAGTACTTTATGACATTTCATAATATTTCATATTATTTGAAATTATATTATATTATATAATAAGATTTTACAATAAATTTTCATTGATAAAATTATAATTTCCAATCTTTAACACAGATTCCATGCCACCAAATGTTACTGTGGCTTGGTAGCTATCTATAGTGAATATTGGCTTGCTTGCATTGAAGCTTCCCATTACCTATTGAAAAAATAGAATTTAATATCAAAAACTTAAATTTTATCGCACCGCTACTTGATATTTATTATATGTTATTAATGTTTATTTAAAAATTATAATATATTATCTTTTTATATAAAATATATTATCTATAAATTCTACTTTTAACAATAATTATTACATAAAAGATTATTTTACTGTACGAAAAAATTGTTATTCGTTCCTTAAAATTAATCAAAAATATTTTATCTTATTTATATTTAAATACGATTATTTTTTTTATTTTTGCAATAATCTGAATCTAATATTGCAAATAATTGATCACAAACCTTCTTTTCACTTAAACTAATTATTTCAACTCCATTAATACCGGAACCTCCAACTAGGACGAGATCATCAGGATCCTCATCAAAATATTGCACTGCATAAAGGAACTCACCGTTCAAAGTCGGCAGTCTGTTATACGGATTTATTGTTTCAATGAGTTTCGCGCTCATCAAATCCCATACTTGCAGACTATCGCGCACTATCCAGGAGCCTGTAAGGATGTACGTCTTCTAAAATATAGAAAAGTATATTTTTATATTAACTTGAATCGACAATTAGATATCAAATTGCACAGATATATAATAAAAATATTTTTACATGCATGTCAATGGCGTCACCGCATATATGAGGCCCTTTAATAATTCTCACTGAACCGGCCGGAACTCTGATATCCCAAATCTGCAGAAAGTTCTTCTTATAACATAGTTTTCTATTGTTAATAAATTTAAACAAAATATTTAACTTATATATTGTATGCTTATATAATAGTTGTGATATTTATGAATTATATTAGATAAAACTGTATTATAACAAACTATATCAGTATCTACAGTTATAGAAATGTAACACTTTTATGTTATTCATTTATATTATATATTTTTTTCAAGAATTACTCTAACAGTATCATCCCAGCCTCCAGTTATAATTAGATCGGAATATTCTTTGTGAAATCGTGCTGCAAATATCCTCATTTGATGAAAATTTGTGGCTTTACTTTCAGTCAGATCTTCTTCATTCTTTTTGTACATTTGTATCAACTGAAATATATTTTTATTAAGAATGTTATATATTAAATATATAACATTTTCATGTTGATAAAAATTTTAACAAAAATTTTTTAAAGACGCACTTGTAAATAAATCAATTATTATTATTGAGACTATAATTTTATAAAATAAATATTTCATAATAATGTATTAATGCTTATTAATGCTAACTTGAGTAGTTTTTACACTGTAAAGTCGAATAGCTGCGTCTTTACCACCAGAAACCAAATAATCTCCAGTGATATTAACATCTATAGTATTCACCTCATTCTTTAGTTCTACATAAATAAATATAAGTAGGAATATAGTATTGTGTGCAATGTAACTAAACATCATTCATCTACCAAATACAAATTGGGAGAACTCTTTAGTGTATGTGTTACAAATGAAAATAATTCCGCAGGCACTGGAAGCATAGAAGATCTCACTGTGAACTGGATTGAATCTGCAGCACATGATTGGCATAGAATTTTCGGATTTAAACGTTTCTTCTAACTCACCAGTTTCACCATTTCGAAACTATAATAACATGTAATGACAAATATAAGCTATAACAATTTCTATTAAATCATGTATCTTACACAAACCGAAATAATTCCTACCTGAATACTGCCGGATCCAAAACCTGCAGCTATAACTTCACCAGTTTTAGAAAAACGTGTGCTATAGAGGCCATGCAAATTTTCAACAAAATGTACTTCATGTGTTATCTGACAAGGATTTTTTATACTTTCCAGGTGTGTTCTTGGAAGCTTCAAAAAAAAACAAAATGCATTCCATGATTTATCTGTATTCTATATATATTCAAAAAAAAGTTTTAATAAAATAGATATGAGAATTTTGAATATATGACTAAACTTAAATTAATTTTTATAATTTTAAAAGTGATGAAACTGTTGGATCAGTAGAAATCTTTATTGACCTGATTATATTAAATATTTAGCTGCGAGATTCTCACCTTCTGTTCTTCTTCGCCTTTATGATTTTCTTCAAAAGGTTTATCTACAACTAATACTAATTCATAAAATCAAAATAGAAAATATATAGAGGAAAGCCCTCTATGAGATAGGCACCTAATATGTGATAGCGTTTCTGCTGAACTAATAAACGCTATTTATTGATTCCACCATGAATTTATTGCTCTTGGATTGAAAACTATTTAGTAGAAAAATTCATTATTAGATCATGCCTATAGTCATAGTTATAAAACAAGATTTTAAAATTTTGAATGTCTTCAAATTTCATTAAGATGAAATCCTTTACCTTTAAATCTTGTTTATTATTTAATAAATAAATATTTGACAATAAATTCATGTAGTGATAGAGTAAGATCATACTAATAGAAAAATACGAGATATGTTGAATTATTTAATTACAGAAATTAGATTTGATGATCGTAAAATCAAGACGTAGAAAACATAATATGAGAATATTTCTAATTTAATATGAAATAATCTATGCTCCTATGTTATAGTAAAAATCGTTGCTAAAGTATAAATGTTATTGTACAATAATAAAAAAGACAACAAAATAAACGTCAGGTGCTTATTTCTGCGATGCTTGATTCCAATTACTTGAAGACAAATTCTGGATATAATCTAGCGCATGCTCATTTTTCGCACTAGCTATTTGTATTTTAGAAATATTAAATAAAATTTTTTTAATTGCAATATTGATATACTTTTACTATCGATTTCTCAGAATATTTCATATTAGGAGCATAATTTTTCGACTTGCTCACCGATTTGCTCACTTTTTACATTTCTTTAATTTTCCAAAAAAATGGAAGTTGAATTAAATTTTATAACGTTATCTTAAAACTTATTAAGGCTGTGGTCAAAATCTCGCTACAAAACTGCTTTGAAGCATTTGATGGACTAATTAGAAGAAAGAATTTTACAAACTGACTAATTAAAAAACGCTTCAAAGCGTTTGCAACATCGTGTTGACTATACCCTGAATTCCTTTAAAAATGACTTATCATTTTTTAAAATTCTGCCTTCTAGTATTCAAAATGAATTCGATATCTCATAATAGAGGCCTTTCCTCTACTAAAATAAAATTACAATTGAAAAAAAAAAGAAAATAAATGTAAAAAAAGTATAAATATTATAAACAATTATTTTCAAAAATGTAAATATATAATATAAAATACATATAAAATACATATAATAAAAATTTGTTTATACTCAAGAATTTAAATAAAATCAATAAAAACCTTTATTATTAAATTTTTCATGATATCCATTTTCATGATATTGCTGATTTCTCGACTCAACAGAATTCATGTTTTCCTCACAGTTCTAAATTTTTTATTGAAAGTCGATACTTAATTGTTAAATACGTGTTATTAGATCGTTGTTAGATTTTTTCGTAAACTGTCGATGCCAACATCAACTTTTTCTTTTGAACTGAAAATAGTCGCGAATCCAGCGAATCGATGATGACGTCGTCATCGTGTCTTAAAACTACAGAGTTTCCTTTCTACATTAGATCTTATATGTACAATAATCGCACAAGAAATATCGCAGGACATAATTTATGTGACAACCAATCTGAAGCGTCAATTTTATTATTGACGTATCAGATTTATTTGAGTTGGAAAACCAAAAAAGAATCAGAAGAAGAAGAAGACGCATCAGATTGGCTGTCGTAACAAGCTCGCGACTTGTGACACAGACTGTGTAACCATTGTAGATGAGATCGTAACACTTAACATGAAAAGTGAAAATAGGAATTAGACTAAACTTTAATCTGCTATTTAAATTGAATACAAGTAAATATTTTTATTATTTTGTTAACATAAGATAAAATTATTATTTTTTAATTTAATATATGGCAAAAAGATTAGATCACAAGAACAATGAGAAATTTTCCTGATTTAATTAATCATCGGTTAATTTAAGTCAAGTTAATTGAAGTCACTTCAGTAAAGATAAATAATGATAAATTAAATATAAATATATATTATGTCATTTACATTATTTAGTCAATTATGTTTCTATAACTGTTTCAGAGGTCTGCAATAACGTTTATGATGTTATTAAATGCAATGCGCTATGCGCTGATAACAATTGTGGAATAAGAATAGTCTTTCAGTATTGCCAGCAGTGCCAGCACTCCCCCAAGTTCCAGTCCCAATACTAGTAGTTTGTGTTGGAACATAGCCTATATCGGAACTCACGGGGCGACAATGAGCGACAAGATGGCACGTCAGCAGGACTTCAACGATCTGTTCAATGTGAAAAATAATTTCTACATCGGTAATTATCAGCAATGCATCAACGAGGCGCAGAAGATCAAGGTAAAGTTATCCCATCCTGACTGTGGCATCTTGTAGATGTGATGCCACGCGTTGCATACTCCGTTTGAATTCTCAAACGTGAGCGGCTCATCACCATTCCAACAAATTCTCTTTCGTCTCGTTGACATTTTTCTGATATAACTTTTCCAAATTCAAAATAATATATGTCACACAACTTTTCATGTTGTCATCATTCAATTTTATTATTAAAAATTAAATTGAATTTGGACTTGATAATGTTGCTGTTAAAATATTAAAATTTCACATATACATTCAGACAAGTACTCTCTTTAAGCAAGTTTTTGCACAATTTGACTCCAAATATGAATAAGAAAGAAAAGTATGATAATTCTATAATATATCTTTCATACTGTGCTTAGTAATATTGTCTAATTTACAAAATAAACTATGCCAGACAATATGCATGTTTAAAAGATATCTAAAAGATATCATAAAGAATTTGTCTAGACAAGATGTATTGTCTGGATTATTTCGCAATTATACTAACATATATTATTATTATAAGTTTTATTTCTGTTTACAGACATCCGTTCCAGAAGTGACTATGGAACGTAATGTTTTCCTTTATCGCGCATACATAGCGCAGAGGAAGTTCCGTGTGGTGCTAGACGAGATCGACATTTCGTCCCCACCAGAATTACAGCCACTGAAGACTCTAGCTGACTATTTCGCCAATCCACATCGTCGAGAGGCTATAGTGGCTGAATTGGATAAGGAAACTAAGAATGTAAATTATGATAACCATATTCTGCTGATTGTGGCCGCGACCATTTACTATCATGAGAAGAATCTGGAGGCAGCTCACCGAGTAATATGCGCCTCTGATAATCTGGAGTGTATGGCGCTAACATTACAGATATATCTCAAGATGGATCGTCTGGATTTGGCTCGCAAGGAACTCAAGGCGATGCAGGAGAAAGATGATGACGATACCTTGACTCAACTCGCTCAGGCGTGGATTAACATTAGTAGCGGTGGTGACAAGCTGCAAGATGCTTATTACATCTTTCAAGTAAGAAAAGACGAACTGTCGATTCCTTGAGATGTATGAGAATATATTTTATATTTGAATTTTTGTATGCTTTATCTAAAATTATCTGATATTATTCAATTGTAAACTATTTTAGGAAATGATCGACAAGCATTCCAGTACGAGTATGTTGCTGAACGGTCAAGCTACTTGCTTCATCGGACAAGCGAAGTATGAAGAGGCAGAAATGGCTTTGCAAGAAGCTCTTGATAAAGATAGTAATAATCCAGATACATTAATTAATATGATTGTGCTCTCGCAGCATATGGGCAAACCGCCGGAAGTGGCAAATCGTTACTTAAGTCAGTTGAAGGATTCCCACTTAGAGCATCCTTTCGTCAAGGAGTATTTGCAGAAGGAAATCGAATTCCATAGGCTTAAAGAACAGTATTCAGCTTCCGCCTGAGTACCTCTCAGCAGATTATGGCATTCCGTGGGATAAGATCGATCAAGTATTGACTATGAATGGACCTAAGCTTGGAATAACAAGTTGACTTTATCGAAGGTGTCCAATGAGTAAAGCTTCTTCTCTTCTTGGAAAACTTTTCTTCTGAAGCTGAAATATCCAGATATATATCTCCAATATTTTACGGTGCAATTCATCTTTAATTATTGGAAAATATACATTTTTAAGTTATTTTATTTTTGTTGAGAGTGATTCGAAGCCTGTCCATATAATATTAACTTTTAGGCTTCCAAAAATATCGTTTTACGATGTTATGCATATATTGAGATGTTCCAACCTTCTAGTTTTTCTCTTGCGAGATAGAAAACGCGCATTTTCCGAAATAGAGATATTTCGTTCGTAGATGAACATGTTGCTCTGCAGTATTGAGACATTTTGTTTTTATATTAAATTAAATATATATATATATATGCTAGCAAAAAATAGATAGGTATAGCAAAGATGTATGGATAATGGAAACGTTCGAAATTGCAAAAATCAAAATGTATGTGACTGGAAAAGTCGCTCTTATCCATTTTATCCTGATATTACACTTTCACTACATAATCATGAAAATATGGCTGCCATTTTGTAAAATTATAAATTATTATCGAAATAGACCATTTTGCATGTAAGCATCTCTTCATACAATATTCATATTGCCAATTTAGCTGTAATAGATAGGCGAAATATTAAAATAAAATATTTCGTACATTATGAGTATGCAAAAACTGAGAATGTCTTTTTTAATTTCCACAAATTGCCCCTTAATGTTTGTAAATAACTTCATTATAAAAATAACTTATAAAAATAAAATCTTACATCTATAAATACTTGTATAGAATCTAGATCAGTCAATCTGCCCCTTAATTTTTTATAATAAGTCTTTAAATTCATCATACGTACAAATAAAGTTTTGAAGTTTGATTTAGAATTCATGAAATATGTAATGCAAATAATTTTAGATTTGAAATTTTAACGTAAATAAGCCATTAATTTTGAGAGCGATTCGCAAGTTAAATTAAATAGAAATAAAAATAAATTTGAATGGGACAGACTATGGAGAATTTTTTAAAATTTCAAAATTGATAAATCAATTCTAAATAGAATTGTACGGCTTATAATTTGTTCTTATAAGACATAAAAAGTACTGTGCAAGCTAAGATAGATCTTCTATAATTTTATGCGTATATATTGCAAGATGTTTGGGCATCTTAAATATCTAATGAATCTTACGGTTAGCAAGAAGCTAGTAAAGATACGCATAAAGTTATAAACACTTGTAAATTCTTACAAGTGTTATGAGATTATATTACGAGCTTTACGATTCTGCTTAGAATTTAAGCATAAAAAAAAGACTAATACCTCTTATAAAATTTTTAAGATTAATGGCATAAATAATCCACAAGTAGACATATATAAAATAATTTAATCTTTTTATTTTGGTGGCGGTGGGTTTCAAAAAACCGTATTGTATATAACAGAGCACGCTGATTTCACAACAGGATAAGTGTCAAACTGTACATAAAACATAATTACTTCATATTAAGTCCTGTGTACGTCCTGCATCTTTGACGGAGTATATATACATGAAATTATATTCCTGGATGTTCATCACGTGAAGTATATCAGTTATTGTATTATTAAGAGTAAGACCAAAGTTAACATCGTTAAATTAATATTAATCCAAGGCTAGATGCATTATTATTGAATCTACATGTGATATGACTCTTGTGTAGGTCATTAAAAAAATATTCATTATAATTCTAATTATTGATAATTTACATTATCATATATTTAATATTCTTAAACTAATATCACAATGGCTCGAGACAGTCAAGACTTCTGATGTTTGTGCATATATCCTGATAAACGATGTTAGCTGCTGGCAGCACAACTGTCTTCTGTATCATTTATACAACTACGTGTAATGCGTGATCCATTCAAATTCGCGTCATATAAACCTGAAAAACATCTCTATTTGCCTTCGTGAAAAATTCTAAAATTGCATGACTTTCTTAAATCTGTAACAGATGTATAAATTCTATGTAAAAAATTGTTATTTCACGCGCAAACTACAGATCATAATATACACAATTCGTCTTATGCAATATCAATATTAAGAAGAAATAAAAATTACTTTCGAATGGATACAATATATTTACACGCACGCGGACTCATTTTTCTACACATGATGTGCGATAAACTTAAATGAGAAGCAAAAATAATGCTGGGAGGATTCGCAAAGAGAAAAGGAGGAAGAAAAAGGAAAAAAAGAAGAGTAGAAAATAATGAAAAGATGCCTTGTTGTACTCCCAAATATTGTTCATCACATTCAAGAAAATAAAATCAATTCTCTTCGCATGCTAACAACAAACTGTTGTCGCTATCGCACATGTCACGTTATTTAATATAACTTAAAAATGCAAATTACAAGTCCGCTGTCTAAGGAGGTAACCATTGTGTATAACAAAGTACATAGAACTTTTTCTCGAGTAATGTAAAAATTCACGTTTAATTATATTATGATATTACGTTTTTTTCTTGAAAATTTTTCGTAGATAAAATAAATACTAATTCACGGTATTACAAAACATGTTTAGAAATTTGCACATTCTTAATTGTCTCATTGCAGCTCTTTTAAATTACATCAAGAGAAATCTTGAATTGTTTGTTACATCAAAATTTTATTGAATAAAAATCAAAATTATTAAAAATATATAAAGTATAAAAAGGCTTTTAAAGATTTTTCCTCTTCTCGAATGTTGTATACTTCCAATAAAAATGACGGAACAAATAATTATATAGCCATTTATAGCTATTTTTAATTATAAAGATTTATAGCTATTTATTTAATTTATTCATGAATCGAAATTTTTTTTCTAATTCAATATGTGAAGAAATAAGAGTCCTAATTTGAGCTCAACTCTCAATGAATTACAATGATAATATGAAGAATTATTAAAAAGGATAACTTGATAAATTTCATAAGTGTTCAACCTTTGTTGCTTTAATGAGACTGAAAACTGTTTTATAAAATAATTTTCACGATTTTCCTTTTTCTAGTCATAACATTAAAATTTCATTTGTCAACTAAACTTTTGAAATCGATGGAAGCAATCGTATAAGCTTATAATAATCATAAACTTACATTTTTTTCGCGAAGACTGTACTGTTTCTACACCTTCAAGATGATTAACAAGATAATCATATTATACCTGTACAACAACACGATTACATAGAATTTTCGATATAATCTTCTTTAGAATAAGTGGAACTTTATATAGATTTGCCTATCGTTATTTAATTTGGTTGAACCTGCAAATAAAACGGTAGAGTGATCAAAATATCATGTATTTGTTCACACTGTTTGTACCATAGAGCCAATGCATTGTCCAAATCGACAGTACAGGTCAATATAAAAAGAAAAGAACACTTTCTTCAAGCTATTTCATAAAAATAGAAGTACTTAGCAGAAGCGTCCGATATGGTTCGCTCTGTGACAATTGTAATATTTTATACAGATAAACATCTTAATCAAGAGCGTAAGAGAAAAAACTATAAATAAAGTATCTCGCTCCAATTTCCACTGCGTTATCTCCTAAGACTACATCAGAGTGTCTCTGTCGGAGATTCATGTTGCATCGCAATTCCATACATTATGGAAAATAGCGCCGACGAAGCAAGCGTCGAGACAACCTCAAAATCAAGAAGAACGATTAAAAATTTCTTCTTTGGACAGTTTCTTCGAGTGATAATGATCTGAGTTTTCAATACGCAGCATACACTACAGTCTTTAAAATCCTTATCAATCCTTTAATGTCATTTTTATCTAGAGATGCCGTTAGGGCGATTCTAAAAGATAAGCGCGGGCGCGCGGTGTCATTTTACGTATACGACCTCGACTACTTATACTAATGCCAGGCTCTGGCACGCTCTCATCGCTATCCTCAGCGTATGAGCGACGCTTGATCTTACGCCGGTTTCTCACTGGCATCGTGGTACTGTCGTCGCTATCCTCATTGTAATAAGGACGCTTCCGAGCCGAGGATCGTCTGCTGCTACCATAATGTTGCCTCGTGTCCTCCGATTCCATAGAACTGCGCGGCTTTCGACGGCTCGAGCGCGACGATCTGTATTTTTTGTCAGAATAATCACTGTCCTCCGAGTCTTGACTATTAGTCTTACGTTGTAATTGTGGCTGCTCTTCTTCCTCTTCTTCCTCTTCTTCTTCTTCTTCTTCTTCTTCTTCTGGTTCCTCTTGTTCTTCATCATTGTCTTCTTCGCTCTCGCTGTCGCTATTATCGTCTTTCCCATTATTAGCAGTATATTTTTGGACGTTCTGCACATTCTCAGACACTAACTTTCGTGACCTAGTATCTCTTTTGATGATCTTTTCCTCTTCGCTCTCTTCTGAAAATTCCAACGCAAGTTCATCTTCATTGTCTTCAATCATCTTGCTCTCCGCAACGTACTCCTCATCGTCATCGTCGTCGTCATCATCGTTCGCAACAACGTTCAATTTCACTTTAGATTTGGATTGCTTACCGTTCTTAATATTTTTGCCGCGATTTTTGCGAACCTGCTTGCTACGACCGCCAGGCGTGTAATCGTCTCCAGAATCGGTATCAGCACTAACACTGGGTATCGCTGTTCTCGCTCTAGTTCTTCGGACTGGGGCACTATTACTGCTATCAGTGTCTGTTGTTACTTCAGAGTCACTAATGTCACTATCACTATCCTTCAGCTTTTTCGACACGGTTGATCGGCAGATTCGCAATTTCAGTCTTGGCCTTGACGGCCCAGAATTAGACCGTTTCGTATGACCATTTGTCATCCGCGATGGTCCTAGAAAGGGAAATAAAGATTAGCAATTATAAAAAAAACTGGTTCAGGCGATCAAAATTATAAAAATGGGCTGCAATCAGTATTGATAAAACAATCTCAATATATCGATTAAAACTTGATTTGAAAATTATGGACTGGTAAGGATATATCATAAGGAATTTGCTAAAGTTTGTGATCTAACACAACATGAATATAGTTAATATAAGTTAATTAACATATCGGTTTTAATTTTTAGTCTTTTTTTTATCAAAATATAATCCTTTTTTAAATTCAAAATACAAATCGCAAAATAATTTTTTATTGAAAACATTTAAAAATAATCGAAAGTATTACTTAGAAGTAGTCTCAAAATCTGACCAATTCTTTCTGTCATATATGTACAATATGAAAGTGATAATTTGGAAAAGAAGGTACACGCGCGTACCAGGTGCAGATATGTCAAAATCTTTCTTTTTCTGCTCTTTACCCGACTCCTCGTCGTCGTAATCGTCTTCACTGTCTATATCATCCTCATCGCTAAGAGTAGATTTTGATTTGGAAGGTCCTGCACAATAAAATTTGTATTTTATCGCGTTATGTTTACACCAATTAATAATAAATAATAAGTAATAAATAATAAGTAATAAGTACCAGTTCCATTACTTAAATTTGTTTTCTTTTTCTTCTTCTTTTGCTTCTTCTTTCCTTTTGGTTTTGTTTTCTTAGTTTCAGATAGTTTATGTGCTGATTTCCAACTTGTAAGTATCCTACGCATATGCTCCTCAAACATGGCCGACAGTCTTATTGTCATCGAATATATCTGGATAAATAGAATGAACAACATATTGAATGTTTAAGGAAATGCGGAAATATATGAAGATAAAGCAGATATTATATTAACTTACCTTGGAACGTTTGTTGGTATTATAATTCCTACTATTCGAAAATATCAATCTCATATCCTTTGCAAATTCCGCTGGCGTCTCATAATTGCCGCCTAATAAATCTTCTTTGACAGTACGCAAGTCCATCGGTGTATCTATTATTTGATGATACTCTGGATGTTCTAATGTGTCTACCGGTTCCCTAAAAAACAATCGGTATCAGTCACATATTCTTTTAGATACAAAAAAGAATGCTTCAATTTCTTCTCGATATACCTAAAAGGTATTGAATCTTCGCACTGCCACAGGGTCTCCAACAAATAGCGACTCGCCAGCTTCCAGTCTTTTGAAATCTCTTGCAAAAGTGAACATTTTCTCTTAGACCTTACTTTACTGGTTGAAGGTCTCTCAACATCTATCTCTTCCGACTCGGAGGAGTGGTATGTATCATTTAACTGATGGTACACTGCCGGAACATCCACATCAGTAGTTTCTCTGCGCAAGAAATGTTATTTAAATAACGTTATTTAAATAACAAGTATATACGAAGATTCTAAACAACTTTTGTACAACAGAATATATCTTACTTTATTATACGCAGACACAAGTCAGTGACTATTCTTGCCTTTTTCACTATATGACTGTGTGGCTCGTTGAATTGTTCAGCGTTTGTTGCTAAATATCTAACATCAAATTGTGCTGACGTAACTCTTCTGTAGAAATGATTTTCAAAACGAGCCTTTATAGTCGACAAATCGATTGGATATTCAACAATATAAGCGTAAGTTGGATAAAGACTGAGATCCACTGGTACTACGAATGGTTCTGCAATTGCAAGACTCATTACTTGATCCAAGCCTCGGATAATTCGGCGACATGTCGCTTCTCTGTCACCCATTGGCCATTCCTCCGCGTGAGGTTGATATAGTATCGCTTGTCTTTCTTCCGGTAAGACGGGAACAGCACCACCAATTTCTATGGGGACTCCTAAACGAACAATTAGTGCATACAGCATAATTAGAGAATTTAAGTTCAAATTTCAGCAGAATATCAATCAAATCAAAATATACATTATATCAAGATTATCTTTTACGATTGTTTCACTCATTTTTTTAATTAATTTAAAGTTAAACAATTGTAATAATCGAATTAAATGAACTCACTATCTTCGTCAACAGGTTCAAGATCCCAAGGACTCATTCGTTCATATTCCCCATTATCCCATCTGACACGGAAGCACATAAATAATGATTCTGAAAACTCTTCATCTAATGGCTCCATTCCAACAATCTGTCCCATCCACCAACCATCATCGATCATACAACGAAATTTATCTCCCTCAGACCAACTTCGCGCTAATGCCATATCGAAGGTTTGACGCAACACGAGGAAATCTAACACATCGGCCATATCGTGGTATTTGATAGTAAAATTCTGTCCACTAAGTCGACCGTCCTCATCCATCAATGCTAATTTCAAACAGCACAAACGAGGCGGTCGTATTTCATACTTAATACCCACTACTTTTACAAACTCTTGTGCCTAGAATATAAAATTTCTGATTAGTATATGATTAGTATATATATCTCTCCAGCGTTAAAAATTTCAACAGAAAATATTCTAATCCCATATATAATTAAAAACCTTAAATACCCCTAAAATAAATTAAACATACTCTAATATTTATCTTGGTCCATGGCTCGCACCGCGGACTAAGCTCATAAACCTTTTTATTCCTAATTGCATCTAAATAGAATTTATGACCTTGTCTGAAATATACTATTTCGTCGCCCATCTGCGGGTAATAAGGAGCTTTCCTCGGTATTACTTCGGTAAGCCATTCTGAAGGTCGATAAATTTCAGGAACTTCACGAATACCATTAGCTATTTGTATTCCCTGCATGAAAATGATAGTGTTTATAGAAAATGTTAAATTAAAATAACATAAGAATCGTGACAATCTATAAACAATACTTTTTTCTTAGGACGCCTTCTGCGTCTTCTGTCCGTCTCACTTGGGGGTGTAACAGATCGCTTTTTCACAGGTTTCCGTTTACTGCGTTTGGGAGGCTCCAAATTCAGTCCGTGATCTGCAATCCAATCAGAATATTCAGTACTGGATTCTGTAGTACTATCGGAGCACATATCCTCCTCGTGAGCGGTGGAATCATTGCTATTGCTACTGGCTGAACTCGCTGATGTGCCAGCGTTATCAAGATTCTATAAAAACGCAAAGTATCCAACGGTTAGTTAAATTACGCGTAGATTCTTCTATTTGTCGTTACAATATGGCAAACGTTACAATATGGCAAAAATATTTATCAGTCAAATAAGGCTACTATGAAATACCTCATATTCATCGTCATCTTCTTCATCGCGCGTTGCTCTAGTTCTATAACCATGCCTAGTTCTATTACGCTTGCGATTTAAAAGTTTATTTCCTATATTGCCTTGATTAGTGGCAGTGCTCGAGGTAGGCTGTGGTCGCCGTCGCATTTCCCGCCGCCAGTTATCTAATTCCATATCAGCCATTGCTTGACTTTACAAATAACAAAAAAAATTGTGAATTAATTCAAGAATTAAATATGTTCTTCTTTAACATTAATATTGGTATCATATTCAACATACTAATGTATTACGAATAAAAAATAAATTCATTTAAAATAGTTTCTTATAAAATTTGTTGCCCTTCTAATGTTATTTATATTATATTACTTTAAAAAATCCATGTAATATTTACATCATTTTAAACTGAGTCTCTTTTACAGCTGGATTCATGGGACGCGCGAGCATAGGTTTATTCCATGGAGTAGTATTATCTCTTTGCCAATTACCACTGCTTTGCCGAACACCTTCAACATTACCTTCTCTCCTCAAACCAGCTCTACTACCGCGAGGACTTGCTATTTGACGGATTGGTTGTTCCGCGACGTTATTCTCCCTATCATCGCCAGCACCGGCGGCTTCTCCATTGATATTTTGTCTCTGAGCAAGAGCCTCGATCAATCGATCAATGTTCGACCTTGGCTCTTGTTCTGGAAGACCTTCTATAACTTCTTGCATACCTATTTAATATAGAAATTTATCGTTCTAATTTAATAAATATAATTTTAAATATAATTTTTTTTGTTATTGAAGATTATTAAAACTTTTTAAGAACAGTAATTATTTTACATCATTTTGTATATGAATTGTCATCTTACCGCCGGCACCAACTGCAATATTTGGTACCAATTGCTCGCCTCTACAATTTTCTCTTCCTGGTACTAATCGCTGCAGTGCTGGCGGATATGGATTCCCATCTACATCTACCAAAAATGGTGGCGGCATTAAATGCGGCGCCGTTTGTGTTTGCTCATCAAGAACATAATTATTTCCATCTCTTATCAAAGGTCGGTAATCCGTATGGAAAAATAATTCTTTCGGTACCTAAAAACAGTGTAAAAAATTAAAATAACTTGGAAATGCTATGATACAAGATGAAATAATATAAATGGAAACTTACGATTTTTAGTTTCTCTACTCCACATCCAAATCCATACATTAAAAGATGTCCATTAGAATCTGTTGCGGCGAGCTTTGTACCATCAGGAGACCATTTCGCATCAAAAACGGCACAATTTCCCTGCCCTTCGACGAAATTTTGAAAACATACCATTGGTTCCGTATTTAATACGTCCCAAATAATAAGTTGTCCGTC